>OFFL01000004.1_pt1 | contig 235624 bp, 189 predicted proteins | sample 1521391 | NCBI WGS metagenome assembly OFFL01 (sample SAMEA3504082, study PRJEB24116) | mouse gut metagenome | biome: mouse gut; feature: mouse-associated habitat; material: faeces | place: Denmark | collected 2011
TGAACCGAATTTATTTAATTTTTAACCCCGTCCATTTTTTTAGTGGACAGTAGTGTTGCTGGTTATATCGTTCGCCTACATATATGAAGCTGTAGTTGAGATTCCACATCCTCCATGTCATGCCTAACACCGCAGATCCTGAATGCCGTGGAATGTATGGAATTTGATCCCGGTAATAATTATCTGATGGATTGGTGACATCAATGGCGCGTTGGAAAGTATATTGGAGTCGTAGAGAGAGAGTTAATGAGGTGATTGGGTTTACCGTGGCCAAGGCGCTTAAATCTATGCCCCTGATATCGACAAGGCCAAGGTTCAACATGGTCCATCTGAATTGCTGGCCTTTCGGATAAGCCACAATTTTGTCTTTTACCTTATTGTAATACACATCGCCGCTTATGCGAACAGATGACAGAAAGCCTCTTGAAGAGCGAGAGAAAAGCAGTCCGGCATTATATTGGGTGACATGTTCAGGGTTGAGCTTTGAGTTGCCCATGTCAGCATAATATAAATCATTGAACGTCGGCATCCTGAATGAGCGTTTGTAGAATGCGCGCAAAGATAAATCGTGTGTCCCCAACGGATACAATGCCATATAGATGGCAGGTGTAATGACCGCTTTGTCCTTCGGCGCTTGTTGGCCAACAAGACGGTCATGTACCGACGTCAGGAGTGCGCTCGCCTGTGCCTTGATGTAGCGTGAGCTTACCGACGTGGCTAAGGCTGCCATGTTGGTATATCGTGTAGGCTTGGCAAAGTCATACATGTCGGCTGAAAGGGTATTCCACATAAAATCATAACTTGCGGCTATCCTCCACCATGAATTAACTATGTACTCGTTGGCGCTCGATAGATAAATCTCTCGTTGCCGATATAGATTATCTACTTTAATCTGCTTGTCATCATTATTTACGTAGTGGGTACGGTAGAATGAGTATTTGATGTTGTTGAGCGTTGAGAACCGACCGATTGTCTTGGTGATACCTCCTTGGACAAAGGAATTGGTGTCCCAGATGCGTTCGCCTCTACGCCACACATTATTGACGATTGCTCCCGGAACTCCTCGTTCAGAATTATAGTTATATGCCTTGAAATTCCATTCTCCATTATTAAGTTGACCATTGAGGTTACATTCTAAACGAGTGGCGTTTATGTCGCCGTTTTCTCTGACTGCCACTGTGTCATAAGCAAGTTCGCCGGCCGGATTCACTCTCCGGTAACGAAATTTGTACTTTCCTGTCGATGTAAGATATTCGGCGCTTAGCGAGGCCGTGATTTTCTCGGACAGTTTCAATTCAATCAGTCCGGATGGATTTAAAAGATCGAATGAGCCGAAGCGGACATTCAGTCTGGTGTGAAATGAAGCACCGTCACTGAAATCAGGTTTTCTGGTGCGCAAGTATATGGATGCGGCGCTCCCGAAGTCGCGTGCCGGTTGGAGTATTTCACTTTTCTGTCCATTATATAGAGAGATGGCCTCTATGTTGTCAAGCGAAAATTGTCCCAGGTCTATCTGTCCGTTCTGTGCATTGCCGAGTTCCACTCCGTCATATACTACGCCTGTGTGGTTTGTGCCCATTGACCGGATGTTGACGGTCTTGATGCCACCAACACCGCCATAATCTTTGACCTGCACACCGGAAAAATAGCGCAGTGCGTCAGCTACGCTATTGCTGTTGAGGCGTTGCAGTTCATCGCCTGAAAGACGTTGTGCAGGTATGACTTCCACTTCAGGACGATGTGCAGTCACCACGATTTCGGTGAGCACATTTGTAGTGTCAGGTTTGATATCAGCCCATGCTTGTGAGCATGGAACTATGATTGATAAGATTAGGAGCAGGGACTTGTGTAATGAGAGATTCATGAAGAGGGTATGGGAGAGAGGGTGGTGCAGAAAATAGAAAATCCCGTCTGCGCTTTGATGACACGCAACGGGAAATATGGTATGTAGGTAAGAAAAAGGCATGATAAAAATGCCATCTTCTCCTCATGAAAATCTGAAGTCAGAATTTAGCCCATAGTCCCGTAGGCGAATCTTATGTTGCGGCTATGGCAGGTCTTCTGACTTATCCCGGTCAACCTCGTCTTCTCAGAGTTGTACTCCAATGACTTTTTGAGTGGTGACTGTTCAGTGTGATTTACACAACTGGGGGGAATTACAGCAGCGGGTACTGTCCCGGACTTACACCGGGTTCCCTTTTGATGCTCGTTTGTTGGGGAGACCGACTCTTCGGTCACGAGCAACCATAACGGTGGCGAAATTAGGTATTTTATTTTATCCGGCCAAAAAAAGTGGCTGATTTCTTAGAAAAATATATTTTGTGAGATCTATTTTTTATGTCAGGCAATGTGTACATATCGTGCCACACTGAGTCGGGACACTTATACTTTTACTATTGTGCCTGTGTCAAGATAGTAGAGATATCCGGTCACATTTTCATAACCCAGGCCGGTGAGAATGTCGACATATTCTTTGACCTGCTTTTTGTAGCGTTGGGGCGGTTGCTCGCCTGATTTATAGTCAATTATGTGGATTTCTCCATCTGCAGTCCATACGATGCGGTCAGGACGACGAGTCTCCGACATGCCGATAGCGATAGGGCGTTCAATCAGGAGGCGTTTATAGCCATCAAACCACCGGGCCACTCTTTTGTCGGAGACTCGTTGGGTTATGAGATGACGTATTTCCTGGATATCAGCTGTGGTCAGCGACTTGGCATCGGGGGAGACGCGAAGTTGGTTGATTGCATTCGGGATGTCGGCCGGTGTGCATATTTTGGCCATCAGGTCATGTAAGATTATGCCTCGGTCACGCGCCACTTCGATATCATGGATAGTGTCGAGGCGTGTGTTATCCCATGGAGCGGACGTGTTGGTGGTGCGATACGCCGGCATAAATTGTGGTGCGGCAGGTGACATGGCTGTCTTTTTGGCTCCTTTTTCCTCGATGTGCTTTACTGTAGGTGAGCCGATACTGAGCACTCCATCTGAATTGAACGCCATTTGGGTGAATGGTGATACTGTTGGATTGCTTATGGGATGCGTGCGCTCGAGTTCTTTACAGAAGTCAGGAGTGCAGTCCATGGCAGCTGAGTATATCAGTTCGGAAAGAGTGTTTGGCAGTGTCGTACCTGTTTCCTTGCGGGTTGTCTTTTCGGATGGCTGGAGGATGCCTATGTGCAGTTCGTCCACAGCCCTTGTGAATGCCACATAGAGTAGATTGATTGCATCGAGGAGATTCTGCCGACGGATGTCAACATATCTCTCCTCAAATACGGTATCAATCATGGCGCTCGAAATTTTCAACGGCACCATAGGTGGGATGGTGTCGGGGGAGATTCCTGCTATAGGTGGAAGTTCAAACCATGCTGTCTCAGAATGAGTCCCAGTGTTCATGTCGGCAAACGGTATGTGGACACAGGGGAATTCAAGCCCTTTGGACTTATGAATGGTAAGGATGTTGAGTGAATAATCATCACGGGCACCTGCTATTGAAGATTTATAGCCGGTTTCGTCCCACCATTTCAGGAACGTGCGGATGTCTCCTTGGCCTTTGGCTACAAAATCAGTCACCAGGTCCTGAAAGGCTGTGATAAACTGGTTGTCGGTGGCTAAGTTCTCTTTGGGTACAAATTCGTCAATGATGCGTTCTACCACCGACACGAGGTCGGCTTCTGTCAGGGTTTCTCCTGACGAATGCTCTGCTGGAATATGAATATCGTCCGCGGGGGATTCAGCATTTGTTATGGCTTTCGAAAGGGCCTGCGACGGATTAGCTCCACTACTGTGAATAGCCTCGAAATCATTGATCAGGACTGCAATTTCACGCTGAGTCTTTTTGTTGGCTCTCGGTGCGAACTCTGTCGATGACATTAACCTTAGACGGCTGAGGATGAGAAGCACTGCAGGTGAACGTGATATCAGCAACGAGCTGTCGGAAACAATCCGGAATTCCGGATAGGTGCTATCGGCTTCCTTGATAGCCTCAAGATGGCGTATTATCATTTCTCCTTCTGACCATCTTCTTACCAGGATGGCGATATCGCCGGGACGATAACCTGACGATAACTGGCGCCGTAATTCCGCGGTCAGGTTGTCAAGAGCTTGCTGGTTTTTTGCTTCAAGATTGTCCCCCGAATACGCTCTGATTGTCACATAGCCGTGATGAGTGCAATGTTTTGGGGATATCTGTTGGGCTACGTTTTGATAAATTTCGTTGAACCCGATGGCTTGGGTCAGTGCTGAGAAAATGGTGTTGTTGAACCGTATGACGTCTGACGAAGAGCGCCAGTTGGTATTCTCCTTTATATTGTCACCGCTGATAACGGCATGCCCTTCCACACATTCTTCGGAATGCAGATTGTGGAGTAGGGTCGGATCACTGTTCCTAAAGCGATAGATACATTGCTTTTCGTCGCCGATGACGAGGTTGTCATGGTCGTATGAGAGGCTCTCGCTGATTAACGGCCTGAGATTTCTCCACTGACTAAGAGATGTATCCTGGAATTCATCTATCAGAAAATGCTTGAACCAGACACCGACTCTTTCGTAGATGAATGGTGTATCATCATTGCCGATTATTTTTGAGAGGAGGTTGTTGGTGTCGCTTAGAAGAATAGTGGAATTCTCTTGCCGATATTTGTCAATATAGCTTATTAGCGTGGACAGTAGTCCTAACTGATAGAGATTGGCAGTGATGATATTGATGAATTTAATTTCCTTACAGCTATGCTGCATGGCACCAAGAGCTTCCGCGATAAGTCCATCAACCGACTGGGTCCGCAGTGGCGAGGTCTGGCCCTTTTTCGTATATGCAGAGTCGATGTTTTCACATGCCTTCAATACGGTGGCTGAGAGGGCTGCTTGTGAGGATGAGCCACGGTAATAGCCGTTTCCCATCCAGTTTTTAATGGCAGTGAATACCGTGCTGTTGACAAGTCCCTGGTCAAGTCCGGTATTGACAATGGCATCCACCGCATCAGTACATGCCTTTATGGTCGAGAGCTTTATGTTACGGCTGAGCTCAGCCATATCATCTTTGAATTTATTGAACCGCGAGAGGTCAGACAGATATTCTATGATACGCGCCTCATTATCTTTAAAAGTATCATCAGTGATGTCACCGATAAAGAGAATCAGCTCTTTGTGCACCTGTGAGGAGCGATTGAAAAGATTAAACGATTTTCCGTCCTCGATGAGCTGGGTCATATAGTTTGACAGCCAATTTATGAGATATTTGCTCTCTTTGGTCTGTTTACCATGGTTAAGATCCTGGAGCAGTTGGTCCACTCCCATTCCTATCACGGCTTTATCCTCAAGCTCAAGTTCATAGTTGCCTGACACCTCTGCCTCGTGGGCGAATGCGCGGAGTATCAGTTGGAAAAATGAATCGATGGTAGATACGCTGAAGAAATTGAAGTCATATAGCAAATCCCTGAGCGCTCTTCCTGCCACATCCTTTAATTCAAGCGCTGAACAATTGAATGTCTGGCACAGCTCATCTTCATAAGGGCTTTTTTCTTCCCACCCTTTCTCATATCCCGCTATTACGGCTAACTCATGGATAATGCGGCTCTTCATTTCCTCGGTCGCCTTGTTGGTGAAGGTTATGGCAAGTACCGAACGGTGAGAGTCAAAAGGATTACGGTTGAGCTTATACGCCCCATTTTCGTCCTTGCGACCTAAAATCAACTTTATATATTCACGTGCAAGGGTAAATGTCTTTCCCGATCCGGCCGAGGCTTTATAGATATTGATCATCCTTTGACCTTATATCCCATTTCAATCAGGTGTGCCTTGACATCGTCACGGCGATCACCCTGTATAAGGATTTCTCCACCTCGCGCCGAACCGCCAGTACCTAAACGAGTCTTTAGGGTCGTAGCAATTCGCTTAACCTCTTCATCATCAATCGTAAAGCCTACTATTAGGGTTGCCACCTTGCCTTTGCGTCCCTTCTTGTCAATCAGTATGGACAACGTGTCGGTCTGGCCGGATTTCGTCAGAGCGGGTTCCTGTTGGGATATCTCCTCATGAGGTAGAGTCCCTTCCGCAACCTTTTGGCTTAATATATCTTTCCAGTCCATGATATTATTCGGCAATAGAATCGGAGTGACAGGCAGGGGTGAGATATTGCCCAATTGAATCAAGGGATGACTGGCTGTCATGGTCGGCTGGAATCTCGCGAGGATTGTCAAGCGACTGCACTAAGGTGGCAAGTGTCATGGCATACTTGTCGAGTTCAATCGGGAGATTTGTATAGTAGTGCCGTGCTGAGTCGGCATTGAGTTTGAACGCATCACGATAGCACTGGGCCGCAAGTTCCACAGTCTCAGGATCGTCAGTGCGCTCATTGAGCTCCATATAAAGTATTGACAGACGCGCCATTTCGGTAGCTTCAATGCCGTTGGAGTCCTTATGACCGACCAGTTTGTCGCAGATATGCCGTGTGGTGGCCACGTCTTCTCCGGCAAGAGCCATTTCAGCAGTAGCTACATCATCCGAAATGGAGTCAGTGTGCCCACAGCTGCCTAAGGCTGCCATGAGGAGCAAGAGAGGGAGGATGAGGTATGTTTTCATAAGATTATGGAGATTCATTATAGGATTGTCTATTGACTTCTATTTCATCAAGGCTTTTATTCTGCTCTTCGCTGGTAGAGATATGTCACACCGTCATTTTCGAGTTGAAGAGAGAAATCGTTATGTCCGGCAACTTTCCTGGCCACATGATTTGGTATGTTCCCTATCAGAGTGCTGTCACCATCATGTTTTAGGGTCGCAGGATCAAGTGTCAGGAGCAGAGAGTCGTTCTCGACATTCCATTTCCCTTCCACACTGTATGTCAGCACGCCGGGTTTGATTGCACGTATGAGGCACGTGGCATTTTTGTGAAGCTCCATCACAGGTTCTGTCTGTGAAATCTCAGGATTGTAGTATATACCGACAATCTCTTTAGCCTCGTCTGATAGCTTTCCACAGCCGGTCAGGAGCATTGATGCCAAAACCGGGGCTAATGAAAGACTGACAATGCGTAGTAGGGGATAGGTTTTCATTTGTAGGAATTTCTAATAATACAAAGGTAAATAATTTTAGACTTATACGCCAAATTAATTTCACTTTTTGTATTCCGACTCAGTCATCCGTGTTATATGCACCCTATAATCTCGTTGATATCATTGATTCCATGGCGTGTGCAATACTCTTCCATGAAGTCAATGACTTTCATCGTCACTGCAGGGTCAATGAAGTTCGCTGTCCCGATTTCCACTGCAGTAGCGCCCGCAAGCATGAATTCAATGGCATCACGACCATCCATGATTCCACCGAGCCCGACCACCGGTATGTTGACCGCTTTTGCTACCTGCCATACCATCCTTACTGCAACCGGACGCACTGCGGGCCCGGAAAGGCCTCCGGTGATTGTCGACAGGTGTGGTTTGCGGCGTTCCACATCAATAGACATACCCATAAGCGTGTTGATCAGCGACACGGAGTCAGCACCTTCTGCCTCGACAGCGCGGGCTATGTCGGCGATTGATGTAACGTTAGGCGATAACTTTACTATAAGTGTTTTGGGGAAGGCGGCTCTGACGGCACGAGTGACTTCGGCTGCTCCTTGAGTGGTGGTGCCGAATGCCATGCCTCCCTCTTTGACATTGGGGCATGATATATTGACTTCAATGGCGTTTATTCCATCAAGAGCGGCCAGTCGGCGTGCAGTCTCAGCATAATCCTCTACTTTGGCCCCTGACACATTCACTATGAGCTCCGAGTCAAAATGCTTGATGCGCGGATATATATTGTCGATGAAATATTGTACCCCCTTGTTTTGAAGACCGACAGCATTGAGCATGCCGGACGGTGTCTCTACCATGCGTGGATAGTCATTGCCTTCACGAGCATTGAGTGTGGTGCCTTTTATTATATATCCTCCGAGCCTGTTGAGGTCTATGAACGGTGTAAATTCCTCACCATATCCAAATGTGCCTGAGGCGGTGAGCACCGGGTTCTTAAGATGAAGGTTGCCTATATTTACTGATAAATTAGCCATGATTCTCTACGTGTATTCTTGATTGTTGTCTAAAATTTTACCATGTGAGTTGGTCTATGTTGAATACAGGACCTTCTGTGCACACGCATACATTACCTTTGACTGTTTTCTCAACGCAGCATAGGCAAGCGCCTAAACCGCATGCCATCATGTTTTCCAATGACACCTCGCATTCGGTCCCGTTATCTTTTGCCACTTTGGCTACAGCCTTCATCATAGGCGCCGGGCCACAACAATAATAGCGATGGAATTCAGATTTTAACACAGAGTGTTGGGTGACCAATCCCTTTTCACCTTCGGTGCCATCTTCGGTGCTGATATGCACAGGCCCGACTTCACGGAACTCATCAAGTTCGAGGATGTCGGCCGCACTTCTCGCGCCGAGCAGAAATTCCGGTGTAAATCCTTTGGCACGTAGTGCTTTGCCGAGATAAAGCAGGGGGGCCACGCCGACACCTCCGCCAATGAGCAGAAGCTGTGCACCGGCAGGGGCCTCACATGTGAATCCTTTGCCCAAAGGCAACAATATATTTGTGTGCGAACGCTCCGGCAATGCGATAAGTGCTTCAGTGCCACGTCCGGCTTTACGCACAAGAAGGTCTATGGTCTGGTTGACTGTATCCACATCATTTATTGAAATGGGACGGCGTAGGAACACCCCTGGAGTTGAGGTGGCAACCTGTACGAATTGGCCCGGTAAAATCTCCGGGAGCTTAGAGCCGTCGGCCGGTGTGAAACGCAGTCGTGAATAGTTGGCGTTGATATGGTCGTTTTCCAGAAGTATGAAATCCTTAGCTTCTTTCACTGTATTATGATGGCATTAAAATTAGTAAAATCAATGGTTGTCTTATGTTGCCACAAAATTACAATTTTCGTATGTAAATTCAAACCATAAAGTGTAAAAATGGTATGCGAGGCCGTATTTATGGTAAGTAAATTATGTGATATTATTAGTAATTTTGTGTCGGATAAAAAATGCACTTATGAAATCATATCTCATTTTCTTGTTCTCATGTTTTGCTATGTCAGAGGCTCACTATTCTATGGCTGCCGATATCGATTCCATCCCTGGTCAGAACTTGGATGAGGTGGTGGTTACGGGCAGCAATAATGCTGTTAAGCGTAATCTACTACCGTATGCAGTGAGTGTGGTCGGTGCCAAGGAATTGGAGTCTTCAGCTGAATCACAGTTGTTGTCAGTGCTTTCAATGAGGGTGCCAAGTCTTTTCGTTACTGAACGAAACCTCCTCGGTTTCGGTATAAGTAATGGTGGGTCAGGAGGTGTGAAAATAAGAGGGGTTGGTGGTTCTCCGACTAATGCGGTGCTAATGATGGTTGACGGTCAGCCTCAGTATTCCGGAATTTATTCCCATCATGTGGCTGATTATTACGAGATGGAGTATGTCGACAGGGTTGAGGTGCTTCGAGGGCCCGCATCAATCTTGTATGGCTCTAATGCGATGGGTGGCGTAGTGAATATCATAACGAAGGATGCAAAAAGAGATGGCATCAGTACCACATTGTCAATGGAATACGGCTCATATAATACACTGCTCTCATCATTGACAAACACATTGCGCTATGGGCGCTTCTCCTCTCTAATATCTGTAGCATACAATCGGACTGACGGTTTAAAGAAAAATTTTGATTTTAATGATGTAAACGCTTATGCAAAAGTGGGATATGAATTATCAGATGTGTGGAAGATAGCTGCTGATTACACATTTATGCGATTTGTCGGCAACGATCCAATATATCCGACACTTGCCAATCCGGAATCAACAGATATATACCATCAGAATATCATCAGGGGTGATGCGTCGGTAGCCATATCCAACCATGCCTCATCGATCAACGGCAATATTCGGCTATATTATAGTTATGGTAATCATTTTGTTGATGATCCACGCCATTTTCACAGTGTGGATGACCGTTTTGGAATATTGGCATACCAAAACTTTTCGCCATGGCGTGGTGGGTATGCGACAGCGGGCTTTGATTTTGACACATACACTGGTAAAATCCCGATGTCAGGAGGTAAACCCCATGAACCGGGTTCTCTCAGCACTATTGAGCGGAAAAGAATTACGGAATACTCACCTTATCTGACATTGTCACAATCGTTTGCCGGCGAGATGGTCAGTGTGAATGGCGGAATCCGTATGGCTAATTCCGATAAATTTGACACACAATGGGTGCCACAAGCCGGTGTGGTGGTCCATCCGCGGCTTGACTGGACCATAAAGGCATCGATAGCCAAGGGCTACCGCAATCCGTCATTTAAGGAGCTGTACCTTTATCGGATGGCCAATTCCTCGCTTCAGCCGGAGTCAATGGTCAACTATGAGGTCGGCATCGGCAATAGGTTGAGCCGATATCTGGATTGGGAACTTACCGCTTATTATTCAAAAGGCGCGAACCTCATTCAGACTGTCGATATGAAGAATGTCAATACCGGCGGATTCATAAACAAAGGAGTAGAGCTTTCATTGCGAAGTGTCATCTCCGCAAATCTTACCTTTCACTCCACTTACAGCTACCTTCATTCGTCACTTGCCAATTTAACCGGAGCTCCGCGTCATCAATATTTCGCAGGGGTGGCGTGGTCTCCTTGCACTCATCTGAATATTGATGCGCAAGTCAAAGGGGCTTCACATCTGTACGTTTCTCCGCAACAACTTGACGAGTCCTTCGCGACCCTGGATGTGAAGATGAGTTACAGTGTGGTAAAGCCGTTGTCGCTCTTGGTGAAATTTGATAATATTACAAATACTCGTTATCAGATAATGAACGGCTATGATATGCCCGGTTTTACGGTGATGGGCGGCTTTAAGATAAACTTTCAAAAATAAGCTGAATTAACTATAAATCAATTAAATTTATGAAACCAATAAGAACTGCAATGCTATGCTGGACAACCGGTTGCTTATTGCTTGGATGCACATCTAATGCCACCGCGACTGCTGCCGCTCCAACCGAATCAAATGACTCGTCTGTGTCTAAGGTTTATCATATTAAGGATATAACCCCCGGCAACCTGATAAAAATCTATGAGGCCTTGGGCAGGAAGGCTGAGGGTAAAAATGTGGCTATTAAGCTTTCTACAGGTGAGTCAAATAAGTCAAACCATCTTGACACGGCCCTGATACGGCCATTTGTGGAACTTGTCAATGGCACTATAGTGGAATGTAACACTGCTTATGGTGGCAACCGTTCGGCTACGGCTGATCATCTGCGAGCAGCAGAAGAGCACGGATTCACCAAAATAGCGAAGGTGGATATAATGGATGCCGATGGCGACACAGCCCTGGTGGTCAATGGAGGTGAGCATATTGCGTATGACCTGGTGGGTAAAAATTATCTAAACTATGACTTTACAGTGGTGCTTTCGCATTTCAAAGGTCATGCGATGGGTGGTTTTGGGGGTGCCTTGAAGAATATATCCGTAGGTATCGCCTCCTCCAACGGAAAAGCTTGGATACATACAGCCGGAAAAGTCAAGGATCCGGCGCAGTTGTGGAGCAATCTTCCTGAGCAGGATGCATTCCTTGAATCGATGGCAGAGGCTTCAAAGGCAATTGTAGATCATGCCGGGGAGAGGATTATTTATATAAATGTCGCAAATAAACTTTCGGTCGATTGTGACTGCGACGGTAATCCAGCAGCTCCGAAAATGGCGGATTTAGGTATATTTGCGTCGCTTGACCCGGTGGCTTTGGACAGAGCATGCGTAGATATGGTGATGAATTCAGAGGATCCAGGGAAGGGAGATTTGATTGAACGTATAAATTCGCGGCATGGCACTCATATATTGGAGCATGCTGAAAAGCTTGGTGTCGGATCTCAGAAGTATGTTATCGTAGAATTATAACCATATATCTCATTCTTGATATATAAAGCCTGTCTCTATATTGGGAGATGGGCTTTTTTGTGTGGTTTCGTTGTGTGGATTTGTGCCTCTTGGAGATAATTCGTATCTTTGCAAAACTAATATAAACCATGAAAAAATATGAAAAAAGTAATAATTCCCGCTCTTGCGTTATTTAGTGCCATTACAGTTGCAGCTGAAGGGTTGGCACCGGCATTTCCCGGAGCTGAAGGCCATGGCCGGTATGTCACAGGCGGCCGAGGAGGTAAGATAGTCCATGTCACTAACCTTAATGACAGCGGAGCCGGTTCACTCAGGGAGGCTGTGAAGGGTAGCGCAAAGAAAATTGTAGTTTTTGATGTGAGCGGATATATTGATTTATCCTCTGATCTCTTAATTGGTGCGAACACAACCATAGCCGGGCAGACGGCACCTGGAGCAGGTATTACAATACGTTATCGGACATTGCGAACCAACGGAAACAATATCATAATCCGTTTCATCCGCGGACGCCGTTCGCAGGTGACAGATGTTAATGACGGTGCTGATGCTATCTGGGATCGTCACAGAACAGGCATCATCCTTGACCATTGTTCGTTCTCATGGAGTATTGATGAGGTGGCATCATTCTATGATAATAAGGACTTCACGATGCAATGGTGCACTGTGGCCGAGGGGCTTGCGAATGCAGGTCATGACAAAGGCGCGCATAGCTACGGTGGTATATGGGGCGGCAAGAATGCTTCATTCCACCATAATTTCCTCGCTCACGTGCAAAATCGTATCCCTCGTTTTTGTGGCGCTCGTTTCAACTGGACAGGGTATGATAAGACTAAATACGCTAATGCCATCCAAGGTGAACGTGTAGATATGCGAAACTGCGTGATGTATAACTGGGGCAATGGTAATGGGTGCTATGGAGGCACTGGTGGTGGCCATATCAATATTGTCAACAATTATTACAAGGCAGGTCCCGGCACTAAAAATAAGACTCGTGTGACTCAGGTTTCTTTTGAGGCAACGAACACATCATATTCTTTTGGCGGTTATTGCTGCCGTTATTATATTGACGGAAACTATGTTGCAGCGGCGTCTACCCCTGAAAGTTACGACTGGAAAGGAGTTATCTATGATAACGGAGCCTCGATCATTGATGGAGAACGCTATATTCCTGATGCCCAACACCTATATGGCGATGATGTCAAATATGTGAAAAACAGCTCGGGGGTTGACTGTGTGGCTATAAAAATGGAATCAGGCATAGAGCCGGGTGAGGTTACCACACATAAAGCGACTGCGGCATTTGACAAGGTGCTCGCTTATGCAGGAGCTTCACTTTTCCGTGATGGGACAGATGCCAGATATATGGAAGAGGCACGGACTGGTACTACTACATATACCGGCCATATTTCAAAGACAAAAGGTATACTGGACGTCATCAATGATCCGAAACTACCGGAAAATACTGAAAATCCAACTGCAAGTTTCCCCGAACTTCCCACAGAGAGTCGTCCGGCTGATTTTGATACTGACAAGGACGGCATGCCTGATGCGTGGGAGATTGCCAATGGCCTTAATCCAAATGACGCTTCGGATGCAAATTCCTATACTCTCTGTTCACGCGGATGGTATACTAATGTCGAAGTATATATCAACTCCCTTGTCGAGCATATCATGAAAGGTGGCAATGAAGATGCCATCGATTCTGTTGATGAATATTATCCCGCTTATGTGCAGAGCGGCATCTCTGACGTTACGGTTGACAGCGAGGTCCTCCGTATTGAATATTACAATCTACAAGGCATAAGACTGGCAGAGCCGGGACAAGGCCTTAATATCCGACGTATCATCTATAGCAATGGTAAAGTAGTAACAGATAAGGTTTTAATGTGATGAAAAAGCAACTGATCTCACTACTTGTTATCTCTGGCTTTGTACCGTCATGCCTGATGGCCAAAGTGCCGGAGATACCGCGTGATACTTCGTTTACTGCCTATTCCACCAATATCAAAGTACGCAAAAAGCATCCTGAAGTCCAGTTGGCTCTTCCGGAATTGCCGGCAGGTGTAAAAGAATATCGGGATGTCGTGTACACGACTATCAAAGGCACACCTTACGGCAACCGTAAATTGCATGTCGATATTTTCCGCCCTGATGATGATAAAACTTATCCGGCACTATTGATGGTGCATGGAGGTGGCTGGAATTCAGGCAATAAATCCCTACAGGTCCCGATGGCCCAGCAGATAGCCGCCCAAGGATATGTCACCATTCCGGTTGAGTACAGATTAACCCCTGAGGCCACTTATCCGGCCGGTCTCCACGATTTGAAGACAGCCATACGTTGGGCTCGTGCCAATGCCGCCAAATACGGAATTGACCCGGACAAGATTGCTGTGTCAGGGTGTTCGGCCGGTGCGCAGTTGGCGACCTTGGCCGGAGTGACCAATGGCTCGAAACGACATGAAGGTTCCGGACAATGGTCGGGAGTGTCAAGTGATGTCCAGGCGGTAATCAACATGGATGGCATAGCTACTTTCGTTTCGGAGAGCAATATCGCAGATGCGAACGAGCGCTTGGCTAAAAAGGGTGTGAAACCTGTGAATGCCTTATGGCTCGGCGGCATGTATGACGAGGCGAAAGACAATTGGGAAGAAGCATCCGCTTTATTATGGATCACCGATAAATCAGCTCCGGTATGTTTCATCAGCAGCGGCTTGCCTCGTTATAGTGATGGCCGTGACTCACTGGTTCAGATATATGACACAAAGGGTATATATACTGAACGTAATCAGATCCCTGTCGATGTGCATCCCTTCTGGTTCTTCCATCCATGGGTTGACACCACGGTTGACCATGCCGTCAGGTTTCTTGACCGCATGTTTAAGCCGGAGACCATCAATTCAAAAAGGAGTGATGTCTTGGCTGCTCTTCGTAAAGCCAATGATTATTTTCTCGTGACATACCCTGATCCTCATGCTCCAATTAAGCTTGAGGCAAAGAATACGGAGTATCCGTCAAATATCTGGACTCGCGCTGTGTATTACGAGGGTTTGATGGATCTGTACAAGATAGATCCACAGATCCGCTACTTAGACTACCTTAAGGCTTGGGGCGATTCGCATGAATGGAAAATGGGCGGACGCGCACAGGACGCTTATACCCGAAATGCTGATAACCAATCGTGCGGACAGGCTTACATGCAGCTTTACCAGCTGGACTCTGCGGGTTATGCCCATGCCATAGTCAATATCAAGGAGTCGCTTGATTCAATGATGCGTACTGATAAGGTTGACGATTGGTGGTGGATTGACGCTTTGCAGATGGGTATGCCTAATTTTGCGCTGATGGGGCGTATAACAGGTGACACCACCTATTATCAACGTGCCTATGATATGTATCGGTTCACTCGTGATAATCATGGGGTGAATGGCTTATATAATCCTGAGGATAAATTATGGTGGAGAGACAAGGACTTTGTGCCTCCTTACACTACTCCTAACGGAGAAGACTGCTACTGGTCAAGAGGTAACGGATGGGTCATCATGGCCATGTGCAGGATGCTTGACATCCTTCCCGAAGACGAGTCTCATCGTGCCGAATATGCCAGGATGCTTGTTGATATGTGTGAGGCGTTGGTGCCTTTGCAGCGTGGGGATGGATTTTGGAATGTGTCGCTACACGATGAGGCGGATTTCGGCGGCAAAGAATCAACCGGGACATCCATGTTTGTCTATGGTATGGCCTATGGCATTAACCATGGTCTCCTTGATGCGGCAATATATCGCCCGGTGGTTGAAAAAGCTTGGTCAGCGTTGGTCAGGGATGCGCTTCATGATGATGGATTCATAGGCTATACCCAAGGCACAGGCAAGCAGCCATCTGATGGCCAGCCGGTGACCTACGACTCTCAGCCTGACATATATGACTATGGTTTGGGTGCGTTTTTGTGCGCAGGGGTTGAAGTATATAAAATGCTTACTGCCGACTTGCAGGCTCTTGCTAAATAGAAATAAAAGGAATAATATCATTAATATAACGGACAAATGAAACGTTTTGCATCATTTTTTCTGGCTGCGCTTCTTTCAATGGGAGCTTTTGCGCAGGAGGTGACAGATTCTATTACAATTTTTATGATTGGCGATTCTACAATGGCCAACAAACCCCTTAAGGATGAGAACCAGGAACGTGGATGGGGACAGATGTTCCCTCTGATGGTACAAGGACCGGTACGTGTGGAGAATCATGCCGTGAACGGCAGGAGCTCGCTTAGCTTCATCAATGAAGGTCGTTGGGAAAAGGTGCTGTCGCGCATCAAACCAGGTGATTATGTTATAATCGAGTTCGGCCATAATGACGAAAAAGCTAATTCGCCTGAGCGCTACACAGTGCCTGGGGGGAGCTTTGATGAGAATCTACGTAAGTTTGTTGTCGAGGCAAGAGAGAAAGGCGCCAATCCAATTCTTATGAATTCAATCGTTCGTAGGAATTTCCCGGCTGAAACCGAGACTCAACAGGATAAAACTGCATTGACTTCCGACAAAAGTAAGAAACTGGATGAAATGAATGACGCTCCGGCCGACGGAGAAGTGCTTGTTGATACTCATGGTCTCTATCGTGATGCCCCACGTAATGTTGCTCAACTGCTTCGTGTGCCATTTGTGGATATGAATACGTTGACCCATAATTACGTCCAGGCTCTCGGTGCCGAGAAGTCAAAGGAGCTCTATATGTGGATTCCTGCCGGTAAATACGCTTTCTGCCCTGATGGCAAGATTGACAATACTCATCTTAATATTAAGGGTGGCACAATCGTAGCCCGCATCGCTGCCAATGCACTTGCAGAGACTGTTCCGGCTTTGAAGCAGTACATCAAGCCTTGTTGCGGTTCATCATGCTGTGCGAAGTAGGAGATATGTATAAGTCTATTTTGAGTTGGGCACTATGTGCCATCATGTCGTTTGGCTCTACATTGTCGTCCAAAGAGTTCAGAGTCACTGACTATGGCGTGGTGAATGACAGCACCGTGGTGCAGACGGTGGCTTTGCAGCGGGTTATTGACCAGGCTGAAGCTGAAGGTGGTGGAACTGTAGTCCTTCCTCGAGGGACGTTCCTTTCGGGAGCTCTCTTTTTTAAACCTGGCACTAAATTCATACTTGAAGATGGAGCAGTGCTCAAAGGTTCGGATAATATCGAGGACTATCCTCTGCTCCCTTCGCGAATGGAAGGGCGTAGCATATACTATTATGCTGCATTAGTCAATGCTTATCATGTGGATGGCTTTGAACTGACAGGCCCCGGCACTGTCAATGGCAATGGCTTGAAATTTTGGCAAAGCTTTTGGGATAATGTAGCATCGGCACGCAAGGAGGGCCGTAAATGGACTAATCTTGAGGTCCATCGTCCTCGTTTGGTCTTTATATGGGGGTCTGATAAAGTCACACTTAGAGGTGTGCGTTTGGTCAACTCGGCCTTTTGGACAACCCATTTCTATCAGTGCGACGATATACTGATGGAAAACTGTGAGGTGCAGGCTCCACGTGAGCCGGTGAGAGCTCCAAGCAGTGATGCCATTGACCTCGACGCATGTAATCGTGTCGTTATCCGAGGATGTTATCTTAACTGTGATGACGATGGAGTGTGCTTGAAAGGTGGTAAGGGTGTGTTTGCCCATAAATCCGTCGAGAATGGAAGCGTCACAGATGTCCTTGTTGAGGATTGCACCTTCGGACCTAATCTCCATGGGACCATTACACTCGGGAGCGAATGTATTCATGCCTCGAATGTGATATTGCGTAATTGCCGCTTGGAGAACGAATGTGCGCTCTTGCGACTTAAAATGCGTTCTGACACTTATCAGGTATATGAGAATATCACCATAGAGAATGTCAGTGGCACATGTGGCAACCTTATCGAAGTGTTGCCTTGGAAGCAGTTCTTTACTCTTGAGGGCACTAATGAGCATCCGGTTGGGCTGATCCGGAACATAACGATGCGCGATATAGACGTGACATGCAAGAGTCTCGGAGTCATTGCCGCTAACCCGGATGACACAGTGGAGAACTTCAGGCTTGAAAGAGTACAAGCCAAGGCTCAGTCCGACATTTTCCGTTGCAATTATCCTACAGTCACCCTTACGGATGTTACCGTTAACGGTAAAGCACCGGTGGTCATGACTGCTGATGAAGAGCAGAAAGTGAAGCTGAATTATGATTCAGGCGATCTGGATAAATCTAATGAAAAATAGATTCCGGAGAACTACTTCATGTATATCTGACGATAACAATTTGTTAATCTTTTTATTAATGATTTCCGGCTGTCCTCGCTTGTAGGATAGCCGGAATTTTATGTTGAGTTATTGATGTGAATAGCTTGTAATAATCAGAAATGTTTGCTAACTTTGCAGTGTGATAAGCATAGCTGAGCATATTGAATATCTGTTGATGCACCATGATTGTGTTGTGGTGCCGGGGTGGGGTGCATTCCTTGCCAATAATTCAGCAGCTTATTTCGATGATCGTACAGGCTATTTCATGCCACCGTCACGCAGCATCGGCTTTAATCCTGAATTGAAGCATAATGATGGCTTGTTGGTGGGTAGTATTTCAAGAAAGGAAGAAATAAGCCTTGATGCTGCTCGTGTCGCACTTGACAATGAGGTTTCCTCCTTACGTCATCAGTTGGAATTGGTGGGGGAGATGCCGTTGGGCAATCTTGGCATGCTTTTCAGAGGAGATACCCCTGAGACTCCATTATTTGAGCCGGCAACTGATTCCTATGCCGTAAATCGGTTTTCAGGATTGCTTCCGCTTTCGATAAAACCATTGGTCGAGGAGCAAGAAGTGGCTGATGGGGCTGTAGCTGCTGAATTGGAACCTACAGCACGGATAATTACTATTCCTACTCCGCTCAAGGTAGTCGCTTCCGTGATTATCGTTATGGTATGTATGGGGATCTTGTATTCTACTACAAGTCTTGTGCATGGGCCGCAAGTCAATTTCGCTTCGCTTGACACCGGTTTCAGTTCTCATGTGGAATCAACGGTCGCGCTCGACACTTTTGATGAGTCGAATCTGTCAAGGGAAATAATACTTAATATCGCAATGCCTGCCGATAAGGGAGCAGTGCATTCGGTTCAGTCTCCTTCGGGGGATTCAGATATGTCGCAGGCCTCAGCAGCTGCTACTTATCGGTTTAATGATGGTGACCGCTATCTTCTTGTGGTGGCTTCGCTCCCATCCTATTCGTCGGCTTTGAAGCATATCAATGGCAACCCCGATCTTCGTGTAATAGAGATGGATGGCAATTATCGCGTATATATAGCCACAGCGTCAACCATCGGTGCAGCGAGAGCTAAAGCTACTGAAATCTCAGCCACATACCCTAATGTATGGGTCTGCCGCAGATAAGAATCCACAATTACTCGTTTGATAACATACCATAACAATGACTTTTCACGACCTTCTTATAGAACGCCGTAGTATTCGACGTTATACCCTTGAAAAAATTGATCCTGAACAGGTGCGCCTTATTCTTGAGGCTGCGCTTCTTGCACCGACATCCAAGAGCTCAAGAGCCTGGCAACTGGTAGTGGTTGAGGATGGCGATATGCTTCAACGTCTTAGCCAGTGCAAAGAATTCGGAGCCGCTCCTATCGCCAAAGCACCACTTGCAGTGGTGGTGACTGTTGACTCTACGGCTTCTGAAGCTTGGATTGAGGATGCATCTGTCGCAGCGTCATTTATGCAGTTACAGGCTGCTGATTTGGGGCTCGGTTCATGTTGGATTCAGGTGCGCGGACGTTTTGCTGCTGACGGCACTCCGTCGGAAGAATACGTGCAGGATGCGCTCGGTATCCCGGAGACATGCCCGGTGCTTTGCATAATAACCATTGGACATAAGGATGAAGTGCGTAAGCCCCAGGATTTAGAAAAACTCCGTTGGGAAAATGTGCACATAGATAAGTGGTGATGTGTCGTAAAGCTGTCATAATCGGGGCAGGAAATGTAGCATCGCATATTGGTCCGGCCATAAATGACGCAGGATTCTGTGTGGCGCAGATCTATAGCAGGACTTTGGCCCATGCCAATGCTCTTGCCGAAAAAATAGGAGCCGTTGCCACAAATCGGATTGATGATATTTACGCTGACGCTGACATATATGTGGTGAGTCTTTCTGACGATGCTATTCTTCCTTTTGTGAAGCAGATGGCGCCAAATGATGCTCTGTGGGTTCACACTTCCGGATCTGTGGGTATGGAAGTGTTATCAGAATTGACATCTCGTTATGGGGTGTTTTATCCGATGCAGACATTCTCGAAGGGGGTGACTCTGGATATGAGTGCGGTGCCGCTTTTTATCGAAGGATGTAATGCAGATGTAGAGGGTGAAATCCGAAGCATCGGAGAGCAAATTTTTGCTCATGTCTACCATGCAGATAGTGAGTTGCGTCGACGCATGCATATCGCGGCTGTGTTCAGCTGCAATTTCACTAATTATATGTGGGTACTTGCGAGCGAATTATTACAGAAAGAGGGCTTGTCATTTGACGTGATGCGCCCACTCCTTGAGGAGACGATGCGGAAGGCTTTTGCAAACTCTCCGGCAGCCGGCCAGACCGGGCCCGCGGTGCGAGGTGATAAAAATATCCTTGCTACTCATCTCGGGCTTCTTGACGGTATCCATAAGGATATATATGCGTCATTATCCGAAAAAATATATACCCACTTTCATCCTGAAAAGTGATTCCATGCACTGAAAAACTATAAGCCAAATGAGCCGTATTGATTATGATTTGAGTATGATCCGTGGTGTCGTGTTTGACATGGACGGTGTTCTGTCGCCATCAACTGTCAATGTCAGGGAGGATGGCACTCTTGAACGCCATTCGAATGTCAAGGACGGCTACGCCATTCAATATGCTCTGCGGCGAGGTCTACACCTGGCAGTGATATCAGGTGCTCGTGATTTGACAATGGAGCCGGCGTATAAATCTCTTGGGATTAAGGATGTGTACTTCCATTGTGGCCATAAAGTGGCTACCTTGCACTCCTGGATGGAAAAACATGGCTTGGCTCCGGAGGAAGTTGCTTTTATCGGTGACGACATCCCCGACATAAAGGCTATGATGGAGGTGGGGTTGCGCGTGACACCGGCTGACGGAGCTGTGGAGGTTAAGGGTATAGCCACATATATATCACCTGTTAAAGGAGGCCAAGGAGTGGCGCGCGATCTAATATCACAGATTCTCTCAGCAAAAGGGGAGTGGTTGCTTGATGATGCCTATGACTGGTAAGTGCTAAGGTTGCATGTAGAGTGGAAGGCAACGAGTGAGATATTCTTTAGCCGCTTCCCAAGACGTATATATGGTGGTGCGTCCTGGAATTAATGTCACAGGGACCTCGTTTAGCTCTACACGGACATAGTAGTGCCCGGTATTGGACTTGAACAACACCATCTGCATATTAGCTGCCATTGGCACCACATAGAAATCCCTCCAGTGTAATCCAACGGTGTCAAAATAGTTGGTCATATAATAACAACCGGGAAGGTGCATAAGCGCGAAAAGAGGCATTAGTGTCTCTGCATGCCCGAAGCGTAGTTCAACGGAATATTGATTATTCCCCTTGACGGCTTCATCCGTTGTGGAGATGAGATTGAGCAACAGATTGCTGGCCAGTTCCGGGGCCGATAACGATAATGTGGACGCTGAATGAGTGAGGTAATGATGCAGGTTTTGGATTGACCAGAGGGCATTGTATTCCTCTTTGGAGAAATATTGGCTCCAATCTGCATTGATTGACATTGCCGAACAACCTGACACTACCTTATATATGTTTATGGCGATATCTCGGCTCTCCTCAGTGGTGAGCGGATATTTCTCACCAACGATTTTTTTAGCTACCGATAGAGGTGTCACTTCATCTATCCGGTTTTCATAAATCTCTTTCCAGACTTCACTTTTCATGTAGTCCTGATATTCCCTATCTTCATCCCATGGACGCATTATGGATGAGTTCTGCCGCCCTGACGATGTGTATATTTCAATCTTATTGTTGAGTCGCGAAAGCTGATGAGTAAACTCGTCCATTGACATGATGCATCGTGGCACATACGATGAAATCGCGTGTATCTTTTTGTTGGCAAACAGATTACCGTACAGCATAAAAGTCCGGGATGCTATAGCCCTTTGTTCTGCCATGCCGAGTGAATCGAGTGCGCCCCATCGTCCTCCGGTTTTAGCTATGATGTTATTACATAGTTTAATCAGTTTCTTACCTGCCGGAGTTATTGTCCTGAGGCTGTCAGCCCTGTGGAGTGTGCGCAGCAGCGAAGCGGTGTATTTTGATGACGAGAGGAATCTTGCGCCATGTCGTCCCACATGATTTATGAATACGGGGGTCAGCGAGTCGGGATAGGCGAGAAGTGCAATATCTGGTGTGGGATAGGGCATTGCCGACCCTTCACACTGTGCTCCTGAATAATTAGTTGCTGTGGGGTCCGCGGCATTTACCATCAAACTTGTGGCTATGGCGAGGAGCAATATAAATCGGCGTATCATTGGCTATTTAAATAGTTTTGCGTAGATTTGCATATAACAACACAACATTTATTGGCTGTCGTTGGTTTTATACGCATCAAATGTAATGATTTAATGGAGAATAGCCAAAAAATAGGTGAATTAATTTCATCAGGTAGATTTCATGAGGCAATCGGAGTGTTGACTGAATCGATCGCGCAGTCCCCTGATGAAGACAACTTGTATTTTCAGCGAGGGAAATTAAAATGGCGCATAGGCGACCGTACCGGTGCTGCCAATGATTATTCAATGGCCATAGAGCTAAATCCACACTCTCCTGCTGCGTTTGCTTTAGAGCAAGCCAGGGATGTGGCCGATTTTTTTAATCCTGATCTGTATAACCCTTAATTATAGTTAGGCTTTTTCTGAAAGTTCAAGCCATCTGAGTTCTTTTTCGTCAAGTATATCCTTCAATTGACTATAGCGTTCAGCTTTTTCAGCGATATCCGAGATTTCCGCACCTGAATTGAAGATGGCTTCAAGAGTTGTCTTTTCAGCCGTGAGACTTTCAATTTCTTCAGTAAGAACTTCAAATTCTTTCCTCTCTTTGAAGGTCATTTTCACACGCTTCGGTTGCGAATCCTTTTGAGTCTGTGGTTCGTTTCGCTGGATGTTTTGTGCTTGTTGGACAGCTTTTTGTTCGGCTGCTTTCTGTTCCTTGAGGTAATTTCGGTAATCAGTATAATTCCCTGGGAAATCTTTAATCACACCGTTGCCTTCCATTACAAAAAGATGATCGACGATGGAATCAAGGAAAAAACGGTCATGAGAAATCACTATGACACATCCCTTGAAATTCTGTAAGTATTCTTCCAGTATTCCAAGTGTCATTATGTCAAGATCATTCGTAGGCTCGTCGAGGATGAGAAAATTTGGTTGGGTGATGAGTACAGCCGCAAGATTCAGACGACGCATTTCACCTCCGCTTAAGGTAGAGATATATTTCTGTTGGTCAGCGGGTGAAAACAGAAACCGAGTCAGGAACTGCATAGGTGTATAATGCGTGGTACCATTGACCACTACATCCTCGGTGATGTCAGTGATTGCGTCAATTACTTTTTTCCCATCCGGTAGTTGCAGACCTTCCTGGGAGAAATAACCGAACCTAACAGTTTCACCTACATTCCATTCTCCACTGTCCTGCGGCACGAGCCCTTGGAGCATTTTGACGAACGTCGATTTACCGACACCGTTGCCGCCCACTATGCCGACTTTTTCATATCTGGCAAAGGTATATGTGAAATCATCGAGGATAATCTTTTCGCCAAAGCGTTTAGATATTCCTTCCGCTTCAAATATTTTCGAGCCGATATAGGAAGATTTTACTTCCGAAGGGTCGATATTTTTTTCATCATACCTTGCTCTCGCTTTTTCCTTAAGGTCGTAGAACGCATTAATGCGGTAGCGGGCTTTCCCGGCACGGGCTTGAGGTTGCCGTCTCATCCACTCCTGTTCCTTCCGCAAAGTGTTCTTTACCTTGGCCAACTCTCCGGTCAGGGCTTCGATTCGTTCAGCACGCCGACGCAGGTAATAGTCGAAATTACCCTCGTAAGTGAATATTTGTCGTTGGTCTATTTCAATTATCTTATTGCATACACGGTCGAGAAAGTAGCGGTCATGAGTCACCATCAGGAGTGTGACACGTTGGCGAGTAAGGTAATTCTCAAGCCACTCCACCACGGCAAGGTCAAGGTGGTTGGTTGGCTCATCGAGAATCAGAAGATCCGGGTTGCCAAGGAGCACTCTGGCAAGTGCTGCACGTTTGATTTGTCCGCCGGATAGATGGGCTACAGATTGATATGCGTCATCGATACCAAGCTGTGACAACATCTGCTTTACTTTATCCTCGTGGCTCCATTCGTCATGATCATTTTCAGGTATGACGGCCAAAAGGTTTTCCATGAGGGTATCACCTTGTGTGAATAGAGGGGATTGTTCGAGAAATCCTACCCGCAATCCGTTGCGGAAAGTTATCTTACCGCTGTCAGGCGATTCTATCTCAGCCAAAAGCCTGAGTAAAGTTGATTTTCCGGTGCCATTTTTAGCTATGACACCAATCTTGTCACCTTCGTTTACACCAAAAGTGATGGAATCAAATAGCAGGCGGTCGCCGTAACTTTTTGTAAGTTCCTCTACCTGAAGATATGGTTTCATAGCTTGGAGTGTTTATAAGTCAAGACATGCGTCCAGAGCCTCTGTTATAGCCTTACGGTCAAGATTTTGACCGATGAACACTATTTTTATCATGCGGTCACCGTAGTCTTCGTCCCAGTCACGCAATATGCCGGGATCGTTTTTTACAAGTTCCTGAAATTCTTCTTCAGGAGCTGTTGCGAACCACATGCCAGCTTCACGGAGTTGTTTTTGTTTCCCGGCTGATTCGAACAGATATGACATGTCAGGATTATTACCGAAATAGCAAATACCTTTTGCTCGGATAATGCTTTTAGGCCAATTCCTGGCAGCAAAATGGTCGAACTTGTTCAAATCGAATCCAGGACGACGGAAATAAACGAATGTGCCGATTCCGTATTCCTCTGCTTCTCCCTCTCCGTGGTGGTGGTGATGATGGTGGCATCCGCATGTGCATTCTTCTCCATGTTCATGATGGTGCTCATGTTCATGGTGCTCATGTCCATGCTCATGGTGGTCATGTTCATGATGATGATGTGAGTCTTCTTCATCCTCATCGTGATGTCCATGGTGATGGTCATCCTCCTCCAATTCGTCAAGAGGCTTTTCTATTTCCTGGATCCATGCTGCAGAAGTTGCAACATCATTAAAATTAAAAAGATTGGTGTTTATGAGGCGTGTGATATCAACATCTGCATAATCACATTCAATGATCTCTGCTTTAGGTTGAAGAGCGCGAATGATTGTCTTGATGCGTTTACGTTCGTCTTCGCTTATTTCCGATATCTTATTCAGAAGGATTATGTTACAGAACTCAATCTGTTGTATGATAAGGTTTTCGATATCCTCTTCATCGATATTCTCTTTGTTTAGGCGCTCGCCACATGCAAATTCATCCTGAAGGCGCAGAGCATCGACAACTGTGACTATGCAATCGAGTTTCGGAGTTCCGTATTGTACGAATCCTGCTCCCATCTGCGGGATAGAACAGATTGTCTGTGCTATTGGAGCAGGTTCACAGATGCCGCTCGCTTCGATTACGATATAGTCAAAGCGGTCCATTGCCATTATGTCCTCAATCTGTTTTACCAGATCCATCTTAAGTGTGCAGCAGATACATCCATTCTGCAGAGCCATCAATGAATCATCCTTGGTGTCAACGACACCACCGCGCTGTATGAGTTCGGCATCGATGTTGACTTCACCGATGTCATTCACTATGACGGCAAATTTTATGCCTCGTTCGTTAGTGAGGATATGGTTTACTAATGTTGTTTTCCCGCTTCCGAGATAGCCGGTCAGGAGTAATATTGGTGTCATGATTATATGTCGTTTTCTTGTTTTTTTTGATTTAGTGTTGGTGATGCGTTACCATTCTATTTTTACAGCAACGCTGTCGAGTTCGCATGAAATAGGAGGCGTCAGTTTTGCCAAACGGATGCTCCCACCTTTTATGAGTGGATAGTGTGTTTCGAATGACTTTTTTATGCGATATACCACATGCTCCAGAAGGGCTGACGGTTTGTCCATTTCCTCCTTTATGAGAGCGACTCCTTCGGCATAATTTAAAGTACCGTCAAGAGAGTCGTGACAAAGGGCAGCATCCATCGGATAGCGCAAGTGGACTGTGACTTCAAACATATTTCCCACCGCACGTTCCTGTTCCATGACTCCATGACGTGCAAAAATGCGCAGACCGTTTATTTCAATAGTTCCGTCCATTTTATCCCCACGTCATGTTTTGGCCTCGTTTTACAAATCCTTTGATTCTGTAATAGAAATTATAGATTGGATGGTAGGACATGAACCATGGGAATGTGAGCAGAATGCTACGCGAGTGGAGGGCCTTAGATGTTTTTCGCCATGATATCATCAGGATTATACACTGCAACAGAAGCACGACGATTGATGCAATCATGGGAACAAGTGATGGCCATCCGATTATAGATAGAGCAACGGCACAGCCTATTGTCATCCACCATACCAGTGAGCAACTTCCAAAGAACACTCGGGCCCACGTCTTAAGTGACTTGGCCGTATAGTCGTAACGCAGTTTCAGATGCTTGTGGGCTACCTGAGGATTCTGTTCGATTGTCTCTACGATTGATGCTTCTGACAATTCCACAGCAGTGTTACGTCCGGTACTTACTTCATTGACGAAAATGTCATCATCACCAAATTTCAAGTGCAATGAACGAGAAAAGCCTTTATTCTTGAAAAACAAACTGCGGCGATAGGCAAGGTTATTACAGTTGCCTCGGTAAGGACGTCCGGCAATAGCCCATGACAGGTATTCCGTTGCATTCCAAATAGTGTCGAATGCTCGCAGACGTTTCCAGTTGTCAGGAGCATCGTCAGCAGGACATGGCGCGCCATATCCAATCACTACCTCCTTGCCTTGTGCAAAATGACGCATCATGGAGCGTAGCCACAACGGAGAGCTGATGCGGCAATTACCCATCGTCAGCATCACAGTTTCATAGCGGGCTGCTTTGATGCCAAGGGTCACGGCGAGTTTTTTGCGTGATAATGAACGCGACTCCATGGGAGTAAATGTCATGTATAGATTGGAGTAGCGTTGTTCGAGTCGGGCTATCACATCTTTAGTCGCTCCGATAGCTCCGTCGTTCACCACTATTACTTCCATCGGCGACGGATAGTCCTGATCAAGAATCTGCGGAAGCAGCAGCTCCAGATTTGCTGCATCATCTTCCGAATACACTATCACCGACACGGCCGGATAAGATTCAGGTGTCTCGGGAAGGTTCTCATCACTGTCTTCCGTGACTCTCCGGGCCACTGATGCGACATAGTGGCGGAAGCCGATTATAAGATACAGAAAACAAAATATGAGGACCGAAAATAGAACTATAAGGGTAGGGGTTATCTCTATTTCAAACATTTTCTTTGCATTTAGAGTACAAAGTTACAAAATTGTCGGAAATTATAGTGTCTGCGCTCTCTGTTTTTTATATGGCGACTTATATATTACATGGACATAAAAGAATCAGAGGGCAGCCTCGTTTCCTGCAATTGCTGTACACAATTGATTTAGGTTGAAGTATTTCTGTGCCATGTGGGCAAGCATCTCTGCGGATAGTTTACCGGCCACATCTTGCTGCGTCTCGAAATAGTCAGGTGGAGTCCCGACATATATGTGTGTCTGGAAGAAATCCATCTGAGTGAAGGGAGTGTCGAGAGTAGCTGCAAGATTTGATGTTATGAATCTGCGTAACCTGGTGATTTCATCCTCGGTATAGGAGTTGATATCTTTCATTTTCTCTATCTCTGACTTTATTTCACGGATGACCACTGGTATGTAACTATTGTCAGCTTGGGTCGAGATAGAGATAAAGCTTTCGTCAGTATATCCAAGAAGTGATGCGCTGATTCCGTAGGTCAATCCTTTATCCTCTCGGATGTTTGTCATCAATCTGCTGCCGAAATAGCCTCCTAACGCTGTGACAGCACAGCGTAATGCCACGAAGTCAGGGTGATTTCTGCCAATTGCCGGAATCATCATCTTTATAGCAGCCTGCAGTGCCTCAGGTCGTTTTATATGGGCTGTCGCAGGATGATATTCTGTCGGGAATTTGACACTTGCCAGGGGGAAACGCACATCGGTTGGGATCGAGGCGAATGTTTCCTTTACGGAATCAATCATTTTGTCAGATAGTTTTCCGGAAAGGAATATGTGGGTCTCCTTAGGGTCCAGGCGAGAGAAATGATACGATGCAAGCATTGCCGGCGTAAAAGCCTTGATTTTATTTACATCCTCAGTTTTTGCGAATGGGTGGTCAGCGCCATAGACCATTTTCCTGAGTGCTTCGTCGGCATGAAAAGTTACCTTTTCTCTTTCGACCTCTATTTTTGCAATGGTGCGTCGAAGCAATCGTGATGTCGCGTCTTCCGGGAATGTCGGACGGAGTATCATATCAAGGATTATGGGGAGCAGGGAGTCAAAACATTCATTAAGGCAAAAGAGCGAAACTGAAGAGTAGTGGGTGGATACCGATGAATTAATCCATGCTCCGTTATACTCCAGGGTGTTAGCTATCTCCTCTCCGGTCATTGACGTGGTACCTTCGACAAGTAATGATGTGGCACATTGGCTCATGCCGGGAATTGGTGATTCATATTCTCCGCCGGGGAGTGCGATGGTTAGTCGTGACACCTCGTTGTCACCACCTGAAATCAGATGAAGCCTTATTCCGTTGGGTAATAAGTGGTGTGTTACAGGGGATAGGGTGAGATGTCCGAAGTCATGGACTTCGGGAGCTATTTTGCGGTCAAGTATCATTTGTTGTTATAGATAGAGTCGATTTTCTGCTCAATGATTGAGTTGAGCACCTGCATTCGTGCATCCTGAGGAGTTAGTTCTTTGCTGACTTCTGAATTGGAGGTCTCAGCCGGTGTGATTACAGTTGTTGTGACCGGCGCGGAAGCTGCCGCCGCTGCGGTTGTGGCTGCTTTCTGAGGAAGGGATTTAACCGGTGTCAGCTGATATGCCGGAGTGTCATTTATCTGCGTTTGTGGTAGCGGTTGCTGAGGTGTTTCTTCTTTAAACGCAGTCTCAATTTGACCCGGGGCTTCCTGTTTCTTGTCGGGTACAGGAGTTGCCAGCATGGCATGGTATTGTGCCACACTTCCGGCTCCAGCAAAGTTTCTTACATAATAATCGGCATCTATATCACTGATAATAACTCCCTTTGACGCGGATGAGTGGATCATCCGGCCATCTCCGATGAAAATGCCAACGTGTGACACATTGTCACTCCCTTTTGTCGTGGAAAAGAACAGCAGATCCCCTGGGATAAGGTTCTTTTTGTTTATCGGTGTACAATATTCTGATTGAGCTTTGGAATTCCGTGGAAGCTTTATATCAAGAGCCGTCTGGTAGACATTCCATACAAGGCCTGAACAGTCAACACCCACTTTGTCAGTCCCGCCATATTTATATGGGGTCCCCAACCAGGTTTTCGCTTCACTGAGGAGAGCTTCCGACCGAGGATGAATCCCTGCCGGAATCGTTATGGTTTGATTGGTTGACACCGGTTTACCTTTGGCTTCGGAGTTAGTGACCGTCACCACTTTGCCGCTACCACATGATACAGTGACAGCGGTGAATATTGGCAATACTATGTAGTATAAAAATCTACGCTTTGACATAATGATGCAAATTTACAGAAAAATTGTGACAGAAATAGACCTTTATGTCAGTCGTTTCAAAAATAAATCAGGTGAATATATCTTAAATGGGATGTTTTCCTCTTAAAATTGTTTAAAGTGGTCGATTTTGGGGTGATTGCGATGTAACATTGCATGATTTTTGCCGTCTAACCAATAAAAATCATCGCAAATATTATTAAAAACGGTCTGCCTATCACACGGACCACAAAGCAATATCAATCAATAAATAATAATCACAATAAGAAATGAAATTATCCAGCAAAATCATCATGTTGGCAGCAGGTTCAGCCGTTTTAGGCTCGACTGTTACAGCCGTTGCTATGAAGGAGATTCTGTTTTCAGGAGATGACTCACTTGACATGAGTCTCTATCGCGAGTCGGATGTGTCGTCAGTCCGTTCCGGATATTATACTGTCTCGCAGGCTCCAGTCAATTCCGCTGACTTTACCACGGCAGCTGAAAGCACCATCAATGGTGTGGTGTCCATCAAGAGCTATGCTACACCTCGTGGTGGATATTCGCAGGGTGGTGGAGGCTTTTTCAATGATCCTTTCTTCGAATACTTTTTCGGTAATCCCGGAGGTAGCCAGCGCAGGCAACAACAGGAGCCCAAACAGCAACAGATGGGGCTTGGCTCGGGTGTCATCATCAGTTCTGATGGCTATATCGTCACAAACAACCATGTGATTGACGATGCTGAGCGCTTGGAAATCACACTTAATGATAATCGTACGTTTGATGCTACCGTGATAGGTGCTGATGCTATGACCGATTTGGCCCTGATTAAAATCGATGCAAAGGATCTGCCTGTTATCCCCATGGGTGACAGTGAGAGTCTTAAAGTGGGTGAGTGGGTGCTTGCCGTCGGCAATCCTTTTGGTTTCACATCTACCGTGACCACCGGTATTGTGTCAGCTAAAGCCCGCAGCATCGGGTCGGCCACACATTCACGCCCAATGGGTATCGAGTCATACATCCAGACCGATGCAGCTGTGAATCCAGGCAACTCTGGCGGAGCGCTTGTAACTCTCAATGGCGAACTCATAGGCATCAATACCGCCATTTATAGCCAGACCGGTAACTATGCCGGTTATTCATTCGCTATCCCCACCTCTATCGTAAAAAAGGTGGTCAGTGATATCCGTCAGTTCGGCACTGTGCAAAGAGCTGTGCTCGGAGTTTCGATTTCCGACCTCACCAATGAGATTGCAAAAGAAAAAGGTATCACAGCTGTCACCAAGGGAGTCTATGTCGGAGAGGTCAGCGACCGCTCATCAGCACGTGAAGCCGGAATTCAGAGTGGTGATGTCATTATAAATGTCAATGGCGTTCCGACCGACAATGTGGCCCAACTTCAGGAACAAGTGGCAAAATATCGTCCCGGCGATACAATCAAGGTAACTTATATCCGCGATAACAAATCGTACACTGTAAATGTGAAACTTCTCAATAATCAGGGGACAACCAATGTGACAAAGGCATCTGATTTCACCGATCTGGGATGTGCCTTCAAGAAGGTTGATGAGTCGACATTAAAGCAGCTCGGCATAAGCAACGGAGTGCAGGTAGTTGACCTTAAGGATGGCCGTTTCCGTGATGCAGGTATCCGTCAGGGTTTCATAATCTACTCTATCAATGACTCTCGCGTGGGTTCTGCCGATGATGTGGAAAAAATATATAAAGCCATCATGAAAGGCAATGGTGATGAGAAACTCATGATTGTAAGAGGTCTTTATCCTACCGGAAAGAAAGGCGTATATGCCGTAGATTTGACCGGTAGCGAGGAGTAAGTCCGGATTTTACGATAACATACAATAAAAATGTGTCCACCTCTGTAACTGATGGTGGACACATTTTTTATTGTATGGACCGGATTTTAATCTCTATCATACTGGAGGAATACGCCGTCAGAATCAAAGAGGAGGTCAGCTCCGGTCACCAATTCGACTTCATATCCTCGTGCCGTTTTCTGGATCTCGTTTATTCCTGCACCACCTGCTGATGAAGCGATGTAAGTGTCAATCTCAGCAGGATAGAATCCGGATGGGATTGTCTGCCCTACAGGAGCTTCCACATCTTTCCATTCGCCGTCTTTGGTGAAGTCGACACTATGGCCATTGGCAAGGACAACGTCATACTCATTTTTATCTTTTGTGGTCGATACTATTTTGATTGACGGATAATACGTGTTGAGAAATGTTTTAGCAGCTACCGGGAGCTCATCGGCAGGAATGGGATCATCATCGTCGTCGCTACAGCTCAGCATGACACTACCTAACACCGCCATAAAGAAAAATGGCAATAATTTGAATAATTTTTTCATTTGATAATATGTGTTTTTAATTAAGTGGAATCTACTTTTTGTATAAGCATGAATAGACAAAATGATTCACCTACAGTTTATCAAACACAGTAGCTTATCAAATAGTTTTTGGTTGGTGTCGCCGTAATAAAAGTTTTACAGCTTATTATTGGGTCGACATCATGCGCAGCCACTTGCGATAGCCAAGTAGCGCTATTACAGTGTAGATACAATAGAGGGTGGAATAAAAATATAGCCCCTTATAGAAATATAGGCCGCAGCATACAATATCGACAATGAACCACACTAGCCACTGCTCGGCATACTTTTTAGCCAACATCCATAATCCTACTATAGATAAGGCCGTGGTGAAAGAGTCGGCTACCGGAACTGTTGAGTCTGTATAGTTCACAAGCACAAACCATATTGCGCCCCATAAAACACCTGCACTTAACATCGCTCCCAACCATACCATTGGAGTGGGATGGCTGATTGGTTGGACGGTTTTTTCTCCACTGTCAGAGGTGTGGCTACCGTGTGTCCAGATGATGAATCCATACACGGCAATCACTAGATAGTATATGTTGATGGCGAAATCGGCATATAATCCTTTTGAATAATAAATCCACATCGATATGGCCGGCATCACCACCGACGCCAGCCATACTTTGGGATTGGCATGATATTCCCACCAAAGATACAACAGACCTACGCTGAAACCAAGAAATTCACGGACTATGTCAAATGTCATGAAGCAGTGTCGATGTGTGATTATTTTAGAATTTCAGAGTTGCTGTGGCCATCACATGAGTAGGCGCTTGAGCAGCATACCCTGCATAACGATAAATGACTTTTTCATTGCCGTCTATATAGTAACCGGCGCCGGCATAACCATTGTTGAAGTATTTCTCGTTGAAGAGATTATAGATTGAAAATCCGAGCCTGAATTGCTTCATGCCGAGAAGGTTGGTGAATGTGTAGCCGAGATGCAGGTCCGATACAAAATATGCATCTAAGAGTGCTTCTTCGCTTTTAGCATTGTTCATGTACTGCTTGCTGACATATCGGCTTTGCAGCGATGCGTCCAACCCTCTGTAATTAAAATTGAAAGAGTTGTTTAAAATAAAATCGGGTGAGAACGCTATGGGCGTATCTCCAAGGTTGAACGAGATGGGATTGGTCCATTCATCCTCGTAGATATACTCAACGAAATCCTTTATGCGATTGCGTGACAGTGTCATGTTCAGCTGCCAGTCAAACCATTGGCATGGCTTAAGTGCAGCCTGGAGCTCAATGCCGGCCCTATAGGAATTAGGAACGTTTACGCTCAGAGGATTGCCTGTGTCAGAGAGTTGCCCGGTGGCAACAAGCTGATCCTTGTAGAGCATATAGTACAGGTTAACACCTACGGAGAAAATCTTACGGTTATATGTGTACCCAATTTCGAAATCATTAAGACGCTCTGATTCGGGGCGATGATTGATGTCTCCGTCAGTGAAATTGTCGCGGGTCGGCTCTTTCTGCGCCACAGCCCATGAAAGGAATGCACGGTGGTAGCCGTCAGTGAAATTCACACCTAATTTAGGGTTGATAAAATCCCATCTGCGGTTGACATCCAGAACCGCCGGAGCGGCAATGTTCCAATCCCAATTATCTGATTCTCCTTTTATAGTGTAATGTATATGTCGGTATTGGATATCACCGAAAGCCGAGAACTTGCTGCTGATATCGTAGTTGGCGCGGAGATATACGTTTGAGTCAAATTTTCGGCCCCTGTTGTCGTAATATTTCTGCAAAGGGTCGATGGCTCCGATATAGTTACGTACCCATTTGACTTGACCGAAGTGATGACCGCCGAAATCCGTTATGGCGCCCCCTAACACAACGTTCCAGCGTTCGTGGTTGTAATTGAGTGTGAGCTGTCCTCCCCCGAAACTGTTTACATTGTTTTTTAGACGTATCAGGTCCGACTTCTTGATTAATGTTCCTTGTTCATCATAATATGGCGCCAATCCATATTCTTCAAGGGTTCGCCCCGCCTTATACTGGTCGTAATAACCGTCATCGGCAGTGTAGTGGAGAGCCGCGTTGAGACGGAATTTATCACCGAGGCGCTGCGAGAGCAGTAATTGCAGGTGGTGCTGTATGTAATTGTCATTCTGATCCTTGTAATAAGCCCGGTTGCCTTCACTATCGATATACTCGCCACACGGATTATATCTGCGCCCAAACTCTTCCATCTGCTCCTTTGAGGCATAATCCCATGCCATGTAAGTTTTTTCTTTTCCGCCGAAGGCAAGAAGTCGAACAGTAGTGTTATAGCTGTTGTACGCAGCCTGGCCGAAATAGCTCCAAAGATCTGAGGAAGCTCGATCTATGTAGCCATCCGAACCTAAGTGGCTTATTCGCGCATCAAAACTCCAATGTCCGCGCAGTAAGCCCGAGCCGACCCGCAAAGTCTCCCTATTGGTATTGTATGAACCATAGGCGCCTGAAAGTTCAGCATAGGCATCCTCTGACGGTGCGTCAGTGACCATGTTTACACTTGCTCCAAATGCTCCGGCTCCGTTGGTTGATGTGCCTGCACCACGTTGTATCTGCACGTCCCTCAGCGAGGATGCGAGGTCTGGCATATTCACCCAATACACATTATGGCTTTCGGGGTTATTGATAGGAATACCGTTGGCAGTAACGTTAATTCGAGAGCCATCGGTGCCCCTTATTCGCATTGATGTATAGCCGATTCCGCCTCCGGCATCAGAAGTGGTGGTGACTGACGGTGTGAATTGCAACAGATACGTCATGTCGCGACCGTCATTATTGTGCAAAAGTTCCTTTTTGGATACGTTTGTGAAAGCGACCGGAGTCTTTGCGGTGGCACGGTTGGCCACAACTTCCACTTGATTGAGCAGCAAGTTTAATGAATCGCTGTCATTTGATGCTGATGGTGTCGCCTCAGCATACGGCATTACCATCCCCGCAGCGAGGACAGTAACAGGAAGAATCGTTTTCTTCATAAATTTTTTCTCTACGCCGGTATTACCCGGATCAGGTTCAGAGGGTATGATCTCAGCCCGGTTGGCTCGCTTTTGTTTTGTAGCTAAACCGAACACCCCTAAAACTATGTAAATAATCTCTTGAAATTATTTCAATTTCAGTGCAAAGGTAGTAATTTGTGCGAAAGAATGAAAGAATACGACAGGATAATATTGTGGGTTACATTGAAATGCCTGCAAAAAAATCATACGGCCATCCGATTACTAACCGGAGTGGCCGTATGATATGTGGACTGATATTTTAGAGGGCAGCAATTACTTCTATTTCAACCAATACCTGTTTGGGAAGTTCTCGGACAGCAACAGCTGAGCGGGCAGGGAATGGTTCTGAGAATGTTTCTGCGTATACTGCATTCATTTCGCCAAAGAGGCTCATATCAGCAAGGAACACTGTCGTTTTGACCACATTGTCCACGCTGGCGCCAGCTTCTGCCAATAGAGCTTTCACGTTGGCAAGTGACTGGGCTGTCTGTGCTTTGATGCCTTCAGGAATCTCGCCTGTCTCAGGGTTGACAGGAATTTGACCTGAACAGAACAGCATATTTCCACATTTGATAGCCTGGCTGTAGGGGCCGATGGCTGCAGGAGCTTTAGTTGTTGAGATTACTTCTTTCATGATAAATTTGTGATAAAAGTTGGTGATAATATTGTGTTTATATTATTGTTGTTCAGTTTTTAATTCGCAAAGTTGAACATCAGCGTTGGCTTTTTCGATTTCATGCATTATATTGTCACATACTTCGCAGATGCCTGAAAATCGTTCGTCGAATCCGGGAATGAAACCGGATTCGCCATGTTCGCGGATTATTGACAAGACATTACCTACGGTGTAATGTTCAAGACTCATGGAGGGTTGTAACGGTAAGTCGTCCTCAATATCCTGCACATTTGGTGGAAGCACCTTGGTCAGTAGTCCGCATTCAAGCATGTACTTGATCAGTGTTCCGGTGAGACGATGGGGAATCATATAGCGTGTGGATATTTCAGCCACGTTAAGTGGAGGCTCGTTTGATTTAAACCTCTGCACTATTAATGTCAGGATGGCGATACACACCTTCCGGCGGTAACTCATGGATATGTTTTGTGTCTGATGGTCAAAGCTGAACATGTATATGTTCTGTGACGCACAGCAGATGAGTGCTCCGGCAAGCGTGATTAGCCATGAGAACTGCATCCAGATAAGCATTAAAGGGAGGAAAGAGAAGCTGCCGTAGATGGCGTTGTACTTTGCCACATACACCTGTCCGGTTACGAATAACCACTGGAGAATCTGGAAAGCTGTACCTGCGATAATGCCGGCTACGAGTGCGTTTTTGAACCGGACTTTAGTATTGGGTATGAGCATATATGCTCCAACGAAAAACAGCCACGCGAAGACGTATGATACTCCGTCGAGAACCCATTCGAGGATAGGGCTGAGAAAGTCGAATGGCAAAAATTTCTGTATGGTTGTCGACATGAATATCTGCAAGCCGCCTGAGCATATCATGAGGATGGGGAGGATGATGAAGATGGCGAGGTAGTCCGTGGTCTTGCGCAGCATGGATCGGTCAGGAACGCCCCAAACCTGATTGAACACTTCTTCTACATTGCTCAACAATGATATTAATGTCCACAGCAAGAACACTATACCCACGCCGACAAAAATTCCTTCTGAGGCCTGTGCAAGGCAAGAGTCAACAAATGAGAAAGCCATTTGGAGAGCCTTGTGCTGTGATGGGAAATAGTTGAACAACTGATTCTGCAGCAAGTTTTGAAACCCGAATCCACGTCCGATGGCAAAAAGCAACGCCAATGCCGGGACTATTGCCAACAGAGTTCTGAAGGTCATGGCGCAAGCCTTGGATTGCAGGTCGCTGCTCATAAAGGTCTTGACCGTGAGATTGAGTGTCTTGACAATGTTTACTTTCCAATTGTCTCGTCTGTCAGCCCAGACTCCGGAACTGCAATAGTCCCATAGTTCAAGCGCTTTTGCGCTTAAACGTTGAACCCATCCGGAGGCATTTTCAGTGTGTGGTTTTTCTTTCATAGTGCTATGCTGATTAGGATGTAGGTGTAAATATCAGGTATGACTATTCCTCGGTAGGAGTCTCTACGTATGTGCGTGCCGCTTGTGATCGAGCAAGCTCGAGGGCTTTGGAAAGACGTTCTTTTTCCAAAGTTGCGATTTTAAAGCGACGAATGAGCGTGGAGTAATCGTACACGAGAGCTATCTCGTGTGCTTGACTTTGTGAAAGCGGCTGTGAATAGGTCGATGTGCCGTTGAATGTGACTGTCATGGGTGACGCGTAGTTTTCGCTTACGAAGTGGCCAACAGAGTCACATTCAGCTCCCATGAAAGTGATGACTTCTGCACCCATGGATCGGTCATTGCGTTCACCATCATGAGCAACATTGGCTGTTGTAGCGCTCGCGGTCGCAGTGCTGACAGTCACAGATATGCTTTTGATTGCTGTGGCTTTGAGGGATGACATGAGGTAGAAATCCCCGTCAGGACTCATGCGTGCCTGAAGTCCGGTCGAACCTATAAAAGTGGCGGGATTAGCCGTCTTGGCAACATAATAGCCTTCTATAGGATTTGAAACAAATTTCATCTTTTGCTGCAGAGAATCAGCCTGAATGTTAAGCTGTGCGACGAGTGAGTCTGCTGATTCAAGTTCCCGCAAGGTCTTGCCTTCAGTCGCTAAGGCCGAAAGATGCAGAGCCTCACGCCTTACGTCGATTTCTCGTGGAAATCTGCTTTTAAGTGAGTCTATTAACCCAAGGGCTGCAGTGTAGTCCTTGTGCTCATAGGCGGTTTGTGCTTCGGTCAGGAGCGCCTTGGCTTTCTCCTTTTCGCTGCCACCACCGCAAGCTGTGATTAAGAGGGGCAGCCCCAAAAGCATTCCTCGAAAAATATTATTGTTGATGAGTTTAATTGCTGCGTTGTACATCTTTAACTCCTTTAACTGTTTTTATTTTCTTTATTACATTGTCAAGTGCAGAGGTGTCGCTGACACCGATTACGAGAAAACCTGAAAAGATTCCGTCATGCGATTCGATTGATATGTTGCGTAGGGCCACATCCTTCTCCTTATTTATTATGGAGGTGATATTTGTGACGATACCGATATCATCATTACCAACAATTTTTATAGTAGCTGCGAACTGACTGCCAACCTTGCCGGACCATCGTGTGCGGATTACACGGTAAGGATATTTATAGCGTATATGTTGGGCGTTCGGGCAATCGTTGCGGTGGATTTTTATAGCTCCTTCTGCCGAGACAAATCCGAACACATCATCACCATATATCGGGTTGCAGCAACGAGATAGTCGATAATTGATACCCTTTATGTTATCACCTATTATAAGAATGTCGTCAGATGCTTCACCTTTTTTTTCAATAGGTTCAATCAGTTCAAATTCTTCGGCGCTTCTTTTTTCCGTTTCGATTTTCTTATCGGAGCTTTCCATCATCTCGTATTGGGTTATCACGTCATTGACGTCGATAACCTCATCGGAAATGGCTCGGTAGAAATCCGTCACGGTTTTATAGCCCATCTTTTTGATGGTTCGCATAAGGTATCCCTCATCAAGCTCGATCTTGCGGTTCTTACACCTGCGTTGCAGAAGTTCCTTTCCCAGTTCAACTGCACGGCTGGCACGTTCGTTAAGAGTCTGGCGTATTTTATTTCTGGCTTTTGACGTCACCACAAAATTGAGCCAGTCCTGTTTAGGTGTCTGGCCGGGAGCCGTGGTCACTTCCACTGTGTCGCCTGAATGCAGCTTGTAGTTGAGTTTGCGGTTGCGGCCGTTGACTTTTCCTCCCACGCAGGTGCATCCAAGCTTTGAATGGATGTTGAATGCGAAGTCAAGAATGGTTGCACCAAGGGGGAGTTTGTATAAGTCTCCTTTGGGGGTGAAGACAAATACTTCCTTGTCATAAAGGTCCATCTTGAAGTTTTTCATCAACTCCATCGGGCCTTCGGCTGTCTCCAGAATGTCGCGTATGTTGTTCATCCACGTGTCAAGGTCGCCTTCACTCTTGATACCTTTGTATTTCCAGTGTGCAGCCAGACCTTTTTCAGCCACAAGGTCCATTCGACGAGTCCTGATCTGCACTTCCACCCATTTGTTATCCGGCCCCTTTACTGTGGTGTGGAGTGATTCGTACCCATTACTTTTAGGTATCGACAGCCAGTCCTTCATTCGGACAGGATTAGGTGTATACATGTCGGCGACGATAGAGTAGACGTTCCAGCAGTCAGCTTTTTCGCGTTCCAGTGGCACATCCAGAATGATGCGTATGGCAAAAAGGTCGTAAATACCTGACAGTTCGACCTGTTGCTTTCTTAATTTATTCCAGATTGAATAGATGGATTTCGTGCGCCCTTTAATCTCAAAGTTAAGACCTGTCTTTTCAAGTTTTTCTTTAAGAGGGGCGATGAAATCAGCGATATATGCATCGCGTGCCACTTTTGTCTCCTTCAATTCACGTGCTATTTTTGTATATGTGTCACGTGAGGTATATTTCAGAGACATATCTTCAAGCTCGCTCTTTATCTTGTAGAGGCCAAGGCGGTGGGCAAGTGGTGCGTACAGATAGTTGGCTTCAAAAGCCGTGTCGGTGACAAATTTTTCGTCAGGATGATGATTTATGGCACGCATAAGTGTGAGACGTTCCACAATCATTATTATGATCACCCTTATGTCCTCAGCAAATGTCATCAGGAGCCGACGGAAGTTGTCGGTTTTTACAACGCCCTGCTTACCATAGAGAGTTGACACTTTCAGCAGTCCGTTTACCATACGGCCCACATCTTCTCCCCATTGTTTCTTCACATCTTCAATCTGAAGGAATCCGGTGGAACACAATCCGTAAATCATTGTGGCCACAATCATATTACGGTCAGGTGATACCATTTCACATAAGGCCACAGATGTGTCCAATGCGTGTATTATCTGATTAGTGCCATGTCGGTCCACGAGGGGTGTCTGCTTTTCGATTGCCTGAGCTATTATTCCCTTTATGTTACGGAAATCAGCCGGCATGGCAACTTCTGAGGAATCTCGGAGCAAAGTCCTGATTAGATTTCGAAGCAGGGATGCTTCCTCGGGTTTGAAAAACTTTTCGTCCATTGTGAGGTAAGATATGTGAAAGAGAGGATAGGGGAGAACTCTGTGAGGAGAGAGTGATGGTTATCAGTCACGACGGTGAATGCATGCCCCGATGGAGTTGAGGCGTGTGTCAATGGCCTGGTAGCCGCGGTCAATCTGATCGATGTTGTCAATCTGTGATACGCCCTTGGCACTCATAGCTGCTATGAGCATGGCTATGCCTGCACGGATGTCGGGTGAGTGCATCTTGTTGGCGCGGAGTGGGAATCGGTGGTCAAGACCTATTACAACAGCTCTGTGTGGGTCACACAACATAATTTGCGCCCCCATATCGATAAGACGGTCCACGAAGAACAGGCGGCTTTCAAACATCTTCTGGTGGATGAGCACACTGCCTCTGCACTGTGTAGCTGTCACCAGCATCACTGAGAGTAGGTCAGGTGTGAGTCCGGGCCAGGGAGCATCCGCGATAGTCGGGATTGATCCGTCAAGGTTTGTCTCTATTTCATATACATCCTGTGAAGGGATGAAGATGTCGTCTCCGCGTCGCTCAAGGTTGATGCCGAGTTTACGGAACGAGTCCGGGATGATGCCAAGGTTGTCGTATGACACATCGCTGATGGTAAGCTCGCTTTGGGTTATTGCTGCCATGCCGATAAAACTACCCACTTCAATCATGTCCGGCAAGATGGTGTGATCTGCTCCACTAAGCTTTTCCACTCCGGTAATGCGCAGGAGATTTGACCCTATGCCATCGATGCGTACCCCCATGCCTACGAGCATTTTGCATAGCTGCTGGACATAGGGCTCACATGCCGCGTTGTAGATGGTCGTGGTTCCTTCGGCCAAGGCGGCGGCCATTATTATATTGGCGGTACCTGTCACGGATGCCTCGTCAAGAAGCATGTAGCAGCCTTTCAGGCCATTTACAGTGACGAGATAATAGGCTTGTCGCTCCTCGTTGTATGCTATCATCGCACCGAGCTTTGATAGACCGGTGATGTGTGTGTCTACTTTTCGGCGTCCGATTTTGTCTCCTCCAGGCTTTGCGAAGTAGGCTTGGCCGAGGCGAGCTAACAACGGTCCCACCACAAGTACAGAACCGCGCAAGGAGGCGCATCGGGCCACGAAATCCGCGCTCGAGATATAATCTTCATCGAGGTCATCAGCCTGGAAGCGGAATGTGTCTTCGCTGAGTTTCTCGACTTTTACACCCATCGCCTTGAGCAGGTTGATGAGGTTGTGTACATCAAGAATATTGGGCACATTGTGGATGGTGACAGGATCAGATGTCAAGAGTGTGGCGCTGATGACTTGAAGAGCCTCGTTTTTAGCTCCCTGTGGTTTGATTGCCCCACTGAGGCGATGGCCTCCTTCGATAATGTAAGTGCTCATAAATAGATAGTTGATGATGTGGATATGTCAGTGGCGAGGATTAGCCCGGCGGTTGAATCCTCACTATAACATAAGAATGCTTTAATAGCTAAATGTGTTCAACTTCGGGGTGCAATGTTATTCCGAATTTTTCTTTTACAGATGTGATGATTCGTTGTTCGAGTTCGATTATCTCCTGAGGGGTCGCCTCTCGGTCGGGATTGACGATTACAAGGGGTTGTAAATGCCATACGGCAACGTTGCCTTCGGTATATCCTTTCCACCCGCATTGGTCTATGAGCCATGCCGCAGGAATTTTATACGACTCGTCTATTTTGTAATTAGGTACGTCTATTCCATTTGCGGCTTCCTTGATATGCTCGAATTGCTCAGCTGTGATAACCGGGTTCTTAAAGAAACTCCCGGCACTGGGCACCTTTGCCGGGTCGGGCAATTTAGAGTCTCTCACCTCAATTATGGCTTCACGCACTTGCTGTGGGGTCAAGGTCTCCATCTTCTGATCATCAAACCTCTGTTTGAGCGCCGGATAGCCAATCCTTGGTGCCGGAGATTTTGAAAGACGGAATTCCACGTGATGTATCACATACCGCCCTTTCTCTTCTTGCTTGAAGATTGATGTGCGGTATCCATATTCGCAGATATCGTCACGGTTCTCTATGGTCACGAACTCACGGTTTACATTGTCGTAGGCAAATACTTTTGTGATGGCATCGGCTGCCTCCATCCCATAAGCCCCGACGTTCTGTACGGCAGCCGCACCGGCTTCCCCAGGGATTCCTGACAGATTTTCAACCCCCCAAAGATGCTGATCACATGCCCATTTGATGAAGTCGTCCATTTTCTCCCCGGCACCGACTTTCACAAATACATGTTCAGGTGTCTCTTCTGTTATGGATATCCCTTTTATGGCGCTATGAAGCACCACTCCAGGATAATCAGATGTGAAGAGAAGGTTGCTTCCGCCTCCAATATGAATCCATTCCACACCGTGCCTTATGGTCGAGAGCAGGAATGGGATATCGTCAGGGGAAGTATACTCCATGAAACATCCACATTTCACTTTCATTGCAAAAGTGTTGTGTGAAGTTAGATCAAAATTATCGTGAGTTGTAATCATCTTAGTTGTGTTAAAGTGCGATTTCAAACGTGGGGTGTGAAATCATTCCACAAATATAATGAAAAATCCGTGCTAAATGTTAAAATTATCGTTAAAAAATATGACGGTTTTTATGATGGGATTGTAATGGCATTCATTCATAGGAGATTATCGGACCCTAATTTGAGATATGGTGGAGGAGAGTGGAAAAATAGCTCGCGAAAGAGTGGGCGATTAACTAAAAATTTATTAATTTTGATGCCGAAAAAATTAAAACCAAGAGTTTATATGATCAAGCATATCGTCACATTTAAATTGTCCGGAACGCCTGAAGTGCGCCGTGAAGTCGCTGAAAAGTTCAAAGCCGCACTTTTGGAGCTTCCCTCACAGATTGAAGTGCTCAAGTCAATGGAGGTGGGAATTAATGAAAACCCGGCAGAGGATTGGGATGTGGTGCTTATTGCAGAAGTGCCGACCATGGCTGATGTTGAAATCTATGCCAAACATCCTGCACATGTGGCGGCAGCCGGTATTCTGTCCGGTCATAAGGAGCTGAGAGCATGTGTTGATTTTCCTGCTTAGTTATTTGCCGATATCTCTCCTCTTGACCTATGGTTGTCGTTTTTGACCTGGATGATACTCTTTTCCAGGAGATGGATTTTGTGCGTTCGGCCTATCGAGCCATAGCACGTATATTCGGGAAGGAATACCTCCCTGGAATGTTGCATTCGGGTTCTCCTCGGGAAGCGTTCGATTCCACAGGGCTACCAATTGACGTGTTGTTGGAGATATATCGCAACCATGTCCCTGACGTCAGGTTGCCTTGGATGTCCCTTTATCTCCTTGCGTCATTGAAAAATGCGGGCCATACTTTGGGATTGATAACGGATGGTCGTGAGGTTACACAGCGAAACAAAATAGCGGCGCTTGGGCTTGATCGCTATATTGCTAAGGATATGATCTTTATATCCGGAGTTTATGGCGAAGGCAAGATTACCGGGAAGGCAATGCGTGAGATAATGGAACGTAATCCCGGTGAGCGGTATATGTATGTGGGGGATAATCCTGAAAAAGATTTTGTCAGGGCGAATGAATATGGTTGGACGACTGTAGGATTGATTGATTCCGGCAACAATGTACAGCATTATAATTTTGGAAATTATGATGGTGTGCTAAGGCCTGATTTGGAAATCCGGAATGTTTTGGAAGTTTTAGATTTTTGTAAATCTTAGATTGGGTGTATTGTGTAAAAGTTTTCCAAATTGAAATGTTAAATATTTGATATATAGCATTTTATATAATTTTGACATCTAAAAAGTTTTCCAAAACAGAAAACTTTGATGAAAAATAAATAACAAAAGTCTTGCGTATTTGTTATGTTGTGTGTACCTTTGTGACGTGAAATTTATCATATCACAAACAATTATTTATTAATCTCCTTACTAATCCCTCCAAAAGCTAAAAATCAAAAAAAATGATACAGACGGTGGTAAAGCGCGATGGTCGCATCGTGGGTTACAATGAAGAAAAGATTAAAGCGGCTATCCGCAAAGCCATGCTCACCACTGAAATGGGTGAAGACGAAGCGTTGATTTCTCGTATCGCAGATCGAGTAGGTATGATAGGGCAAGAGCAGATGACGGTTGAAGAGATCCAGGACCGTGTAGAAGTCGAGCTCATGAAATCATCGCGAAAAGAGGTGGCAAAGCGTTACATAGCATATCGTGACCAGCGCTCCATTGCTCGTCGTGCCAAAACTCGTGATATGTTCCTCGAAATTATCGAGGCGAAGAATAATGATATCACACGTGAAAACGCGAACATGAACACCGATTCGCCGGCAGGAATGATGATGAAATTTGCCAGCGAAACCACAAAACCGTTTGTTGATGATTACCTGCTTTCAGCAGAGGCTCGCGAAGCTGTTCAGAGTGGATATCTTCATATTCACGACAAGGATTATTACCCAACAAAGAGCCTGACATGTGTGCAGCACCCTCTTGACCGTATCTTGAAATATGGTTTTATCGCCGGCCATGGGGAATCGCGTCCCGCAAAACGTATTGAGACCGCAAGTATCATCGGCTGTATTTCTCTGGAGACTGCCCAGAATGAAATGCATGGAGGCCAAGCTATTCCGGCTTTTGATTTTTACCTTGCACCTTTCGTGCGCTCATCGTATATTGAGGAGGTAAAGAAGCTTGAAAACCTCACAGGAAGCGATTTGTCGCATCTTTACGAAGCTGAGATTGCTGACTATGTTAAGGTTGACCTCGCAGGGTTAGAAGGTGAGAGCCGTTGGAAGCAGCATGCCATAAATCAGACCGTTAGCCGTGTACACCAGGCTATGGAGGCATTCATTCATAACATGAATACCATACATTCGCGTGGTGGCAATCAGGTGGTGTTCAGCTCTATAAATTATGGTACTGACACATCGGCAGAAGGACGTTGTATCATTCGCGAACTTCTCAACTCGACATACGAGGGAGTGGGTAATGGTGCCACAGCTATTTTTCCCATTCAGATATGGAAAAAGAAGCGAGGCGTAAGCTATCTTCCCGAAGACAGAAACTACGACCTTTACCAGTTGGCATGTAAAGTCACTGCGCGCCGTTTCTTCCCGAATTTTGTGAATCTTGACGCGACATTCAATCAGCACGAAAAGTGGGATGCAAATGACCCTGAACGATATAAATATGAGGTGGCCACGATGGGGTGCCGCACCAGGGTTTTTGAGAATCGTTTTGGCGAAAAGACTTCTATCGGCCGTGGCAACTTGAGCTTCTCTACCATAAATATCGTGCGTATTGCCATCGAGTGCATGAACATTATAGATAAGGAAGAGCGCATAGCAAAGTTCTTCAGCAAGCTTGATGAGGTGCTCGACATAACAGCTCGTCAACTATGCGACCGCTTCAATTTCCAGAAGACTGCCATGGTGAAGCAATTCCCGTTACTTATGTCACGCTTGTGGAACGGAGCAGAGAAGCTTGGCCCCAATGACACTATAGAAAGTGTGATTAACCAGGGTACACTTGGAATTGGTTTTATCGGGCTGGCAGAATGTCTGATAGCCTTGGTGGGCAAGCATCACGGAGAAAGTGAGGAGGCGCAGAAACTGGGCCTGAAGATCGTGTCACACATGCGTTCGCGTGTGAACGATTACAGTGAGAAATATCAGCATAATTTCTCTGTCCTTGCCACTCCTGCAGAGGGGCTTTCAGGTAAGTTCACATCACGTGACCGCCGCTCGTTCGGTGTAATCCCCGGAATTACCGATAAGATTTACTATACAAACTCCAACCACGTCCCGGTTTACTATCACTGTACTCCTCGACACAAAGCCAAAATCGAGGCTCCTTATCATGAACTTACAGGCGGTGGACATATCTTCTATGTGGAAATTGATGGTGATGCCACACATAATCCGAAAGCAATCAGTGATATAGTCGATCTGATGGATAAGCACAACATCGGATATTGTTCAGTGAACCATAACCGAAACAGATGTATGGACTGTGGATATGAAGATGCTCAGGAAAACCTTTCAGAGTGCCCTCACTGCCATAGCCACAACATTGACTGTCTGCAGCGCATAACCGGCTATCTGGTTGGCACCACCGACCGTTGGAATAATGCCAAACTGGCGGAATTGAAGGATAGGATCGTGCATAAATAATAGGTGCAATATAACAAATTCCGGTTTCTCGCGCATGCCAGATTATGCATGAGGAACCGGATTTTTCACGTGTAAATTTTTTGTATGAGAGTAATGGATATAGTCGGGGGTACGTCGGTAGATGGCCCCGGATTGCGGACTTCGATTTATTTTGCCGGGTGCACACATCATTGCCCCGGTTGTCATAATCCGGAGTCATGGGATGCGGCAGCCGGCCGAGATATGACTATTGACGAGATTGTGGCTGAGGTGATTGAAAACGACTTTGATGTCACTTTTACCGGCGGGGACCCGATGTTTCAGTGCTCCGAGCTTTTGGAGCTTGCGAAGAGGATTGATGCCCTGGGTAAAACTATATGGTGTTACACCGGATATAGTTATGAATCGGTGGCTGCTGATAGCCGTATGTCAGCATTGTTACCTTATATTGAAGTGCTGGTCGATGGCCGTTTCATGGAGGACCTGCGCGATGTTAAATTACTGTTCCGTGGTTCGTCAAATCAACGTCTTATCGATGTCAAAAAATCGACTCGCGATACTCCAGTGATTTGGGATGAGTCTTTCTAAGATAATTGAATATAAGCTTATGCCAATAAAAAAAGCAGCCAACTGGCTGCTTTTTGTTATTTCATAGGTTGCTCATGTGACACCACGTAGGCTTTTACTTTTTGGAAAAGGTCATTGGCAAACACAAAGTCATTCAATGCTTCATTTGTAGTCTGATATATCTCATGCATGTCTCCGACCCATTCTCGATACCCTTTGTTGATGAAAATGATGTTTTCACCGATGCCAAGCACGGAATTCATATCGTGGGTGTTGATGATGGTTGTAATGTTATACTCATGAGTGATATCGCTGAGCAGTTCGTCAATCAATATTGAGGTTCTTGGATCAAGACCGGAGTTAGGCTCGTCACAGAACAGGTATTTCGGATTGAGAGCTATCGCTCTTGCGATGGCAACGCGTTTCTGCATGCCTCCGGAAATTTCCGAGGGGTATTTTTTGTCCGCTCCTTTTAGGTTGACACGTTCGAGGCAAAACTGCGCGCGGTCTTTCACCTCAGCGGGAGTCATGTCAGTGAACATAGTAAGGGGGAACATCACATTCCCAAGCACGGTTTCAGAGTCGAATAGTGCTGATCCTTGAAATAGCATGCCGATTTCCTTGCGCAGCTCTTTGACCTGGGTCTCGTTCATTTGCATGATGTCACGGCCATCATAAAGGATTTCGCCAATTTCGGGCCTCACAAGGCCGACAATTGATTTCACCAGTACCGTCTTTCCGGATCCGCTCTGTCCGATAATCAGATTTGTCTTTCCTGTGTGGAAGGTGGCGCTGACATCATGCAGGATTGTCTTGCCGTCAAAGGATTTGGTTATGTTCTTGACTTCGATCATTGCAGGAGGAGTTTGGTGAGTACAACGTCGAGGAGGAGGATTAGGATGCTTGAGGCCACGACGGCGTTGGTGGACGCTTTGCCGACTTCCAGGGCGCCTCCATGTACGAAATATCCGTAGAACGCTGCTACTGAGGTTATGATGTAGGAGAAGAAGAGCGATTTGATGAGGCCATACCATACATACCATTCCTGGAACATGGTCTGCAGACCGTAAACGAAACGGCTTAAGGGGATGATGTCGGTGAACGTTGCTATAAAGAAGCCGCCAAGGAATGATGTGAAGATACAGAATATCACAAGGATAGGCATGTAAATCAGAAATCCTACAACCTTAGGCAGAACAAGGAAGTTGGCCGAGTTGATTCCCATGATGTCAAGGGCGTCAATTTGCTCGGTAACTCGCATCGTGCCTATCTCGGATGCAATGTTTGAACCAACCTTTCCGGCGAGTATCAGACACAGGATTGAATTGGAGAATTCAAGCAGGATGATTTCGCGTGTCGCAAGACCGGTAGAATAAGATGGCACAAGTGGAGACACGATGTTGATCTGCATCTGGATGGTGATCACCGCTCCGATAAAGAGAGAGATGACTATCACCAGTGGTATTGAATCAACGCCGAGTTTGGAAATCTCGAAGAATGTGCGGCGGAAGAATGTTTTCCAGCGGTCAGGAATCGCAAACACCCTGCTCATGAAGATGCAGTATTTGCCGAAAGTGGCCAGTGAGTCAGTTATTACCATAGAAGAGTTTGCTGAATTGCAGCGCAAATATATCAATTATTTATCCATGATGACGGTATGATGGAGATAATGACCATAAAATAGTCATGAATGGATAACGTCAGCAGCCTTATTTAAGTTTAGTTATTACTTCCTCGATGGTGAGGGCTTCCTGATTGCCTGTAGTCATATCTTTCAGGGTGATGGTACCGTTCTGCAGTTCGGTTTCGCCGATAATGGCCACGTAGGGAATGCCGAGAGTGTCGGCGCGTCCCATCTGCTTTTTCATTTTGGCTGCATCAGGATAGATTTCGGCAGCAATGCCGGCTTCCCGAAGGCATTTGATAGCTTCAAGTGACTTGGCTGCTTCTGCTGCGCCGAAGTTGGTAAACATCACTTTGGCCGCTCCGGCAATATCTTCTGGATACAGGTTGAGGGCGTTGAGCACATCATATATACGGTCGGCACCGAATGAGATTCCCACGCCTGACACTCCCGGAAGTCCGAATACACCGGTAAGGTTGTCATAGCGTCCACCGCCGGTGATGCTTCCTATCTCCACATCCTGGGCTTTAACCTCAATGATTGTGCCGGTGTAATAATTAAGGCCGCGGGCGAGCGAAACGTCAAGCTCGAGTTTCGCGTTGAGTCCGAGGGCATCAGTACCTGACATTACTTCGCGCAGCTCTTCGACGCCTTTGAGGCCGATTTCGCTTGTCGCAAGAAGTTCGGCCAGTTTGGCAAGACGCTCTTCGTTTGTGCCGGAAAGGGTTATAACAGGGGTTATGGTGGCGATTGCCTCGTCTGAAATGCCTCTCTCCTTGAGTTCTGCCTTTACGTTGTCGAGTCCGATTTTGTCTATCTTATCGATGGCAACCGTGATATCCACAATCTTGTCAGGTTCGCCAATCAACTCTGCTATTCCGGCAAGTATTTTTCGGTTGTTGAGTTTGATGGTAATATTGATGTGGAGGCGTTTGAACACTTTGTCGATGAGCTGTAGGAGCTCTATTTCATTAATCAGAGAGTCAGAGCCTATCACGTCGGCGTCGCACTGGTAGAATTCACGGTAGCGACCCTTCTGTGGGCGGTCAGCTCGCCATACAGGCTGGATCTGGAACCGTTTGAAGGGGAATGATAATTCGTTGCGGTGCATGACCACGAATCTGGCGAACGGAACTGTGAGGTCATATCTCAATCCTTTCTCGCAGAGTTGCGCTGCAAGTTTGGGGCAATCGGCCGATTCGATTAGTTTGGGGTCGACACCGCGAAGAAAATCTCCGGAGTCAAGTATTTTGAACAGAAGCTTGTCTCCCTCTTCACCATATTTACCCATAAGTGTTGAGAGGGTTTCCATAGCCGGTGTCTCAATCTGCTGGAATCCAAAAAGATGAAACACTTCACGGATTGTGTCGAAAATATAATTGCGGCGAGCCATCTCGGCCGGAGTGAAATCACGTGTACCCTTGGGGATAGAAGGTTTCTGTGCCATTTTCTGATATATGAATGTGATTATTCTAATTATTCAGTATTTTTTGCAAAGATACGATTTATTTACTAAATTTGCGTCAAATTAATGCGTAAACTCTTTTTCGATGAAATTCATAGGAGCTCATGTGTCAGTAGAGCAGGGGGTTAGTAATGCCCCGGTCAATGCACATTTGATTGGAGCAAAGGCCTTTGCTTTGTTTACACGTAATCCATCCCGCTGGACCTCAAAACCCATCTCTGCAAAGGAGGCCGAGGCCTTCAAGGAGAATTGCATTAAGTATGGCTATACTTCTGATGTGATACTTCCGCATGACAGTTTCTTGATAAATCTTGGCTCTCCCGATGCTGAGAAATTGGAGAAGTCACGAACGGCTTTTCTTGACGAACTGCGCAGATGTGACCAGTTGGGACTGACAATGCTTAACTTTCACCCCGGCAGCCACCTGAGGGAGATTGAAACTGATAAATGTCTTGACCTTATAGCTGAATCCATGAATAAAGCCCTTGACCAGACATCAGGAGTGAAAGCTGTGATTGAAAACACGGCGGGACAGGGCAGTAACCTCGGGTTCACTTTTGAGCAGATAGCCCATATAATTGACAAAATTGAGGATAAGACTCGTGTGGGAGTTTGCATTGATACTTGCCATGCCTATGCCGCCGGTTATGATATGGTGTCGGAAGAAGCCTATAATTCCACTTGGAAGGCGTTTGGCGACATAATAGGGTTTCAATATCTGTCAGGTATGCACCTCAATGATACTCTTAAAGCTCTTGGCTCAAAGGTTGACCGTCACGCACCGATAGCCACCGGAAATCTCGGAGAAGAGTTCTGGAGATTACTGATGAGGGATTCACGCATGGATAACATACCTCTTATTCTGGAAACTCCTGATGAAAAGATTTGGGCTGAGGAGATTGCCAGGCTATATGAAATGACTGCTGATTGATAGCATGGATGGATAAATCGGGCCACATGAATCCCGCTTGAAAGCCCGATATGACTATGAATTATTTTTAAGATTATATCATACAATATTTATTTTCAATCATGATTAAAAACAAACCGGATCAAAGTTTTGCAAAGCTCTGGAACTTAAGTTTCGGCTTTTTTGGCGTGCAGATAGCGTACGCGCTTCAGAGCGCCAATATTTCACGAATATTCGCCACGTTGGGTGCCGACCCGCATGCGTTAAGCTATTTCTGGCTATTGCCTCCAATTGCAGGGTTGATAATTCAACCTATCGTCGGGGCAATGAGCGACAAGACATGGTGTCGCTTCGGCCGCCGTCTCCCTTACCTTATTGTCGGTGCCATAATGGCTGTCATCGTGATGTGCTTGCTCCCTAATGCAGGCAGTTTCCATTTGGCAGTTTCCGGGGCGTTGATTTTCGGGGCATTTGCGCTCATGTTCCTCGACCTTTCAATTAATATTTCCATGCAGCCGTTCAAGATGCTTGTTGGCGATATGGTTAACGAAAAACAGAAAGGTTTGGCTTATTCCATTCAGAGCTTCCTTTGTAATGCCGGATCGGTTGTCGGCTACGTATTCCCATTCTTCCTTGCGTGGATTGGTATCAGCAATGTGGCTGAGGGCAACCGTGTGCCTGATTCAGTTGCGTTCTCATTCTATATCGGAGCTGCTATTCTTATTGCCTGTGTGCTCTATACTTTCTGGAAAGTAAAGGAGATGCCTCCAAAGGAATATGCCGAATACCATGGCATCACCGAAACCCAGAAGGAAGAAAAGAGCAATGTTTTCTCTCTGTTGTTTAAGGCTCCAAAAGTGTTTTGGACAGTCGGTCTTGTACAGTTCTTCTGCTGGGCAGCCTTCATGTATATGTGGACTTATACCACAGGAGGCGTTGCCGAGCAGGCTTTCGGCTGGAATCCTGCCGAAACCACCCAGTCAGTGGCTTATCAGGAAGCCGGTAACTGGACTGGTATTCTTTTTGCCGTACAAGCCGTGGGATCTGTAATCTGGGCAGCGTTTATCCCGAAATTCAAGAGCCATAAATTTGTATATGCTCTCAGCCTGATTCTTGGAGGTGTAGGCTTCATTTCCACAACTTTCTTTACTGATCCATATATGCTCTTCATATCATTCTTCCTTGTAGGAGCAGCATGGGCAGCTATGCTGGCATTGCCGTTTACCATTCTCACCAACTCTATTTCTGGCCGTCACATGGGCACATATCTTGGCCTGTTTAACGGAACCATTACCATTCCGCAGATTGTGGCAGCAGCTTTTGGTGGCATCTTATTATCTTTGGTAGGCGGCAGCTCTCACCATCAGATTAATATGATTGGTTTGGCCGGTGTCCTCTTGATTGTGGGTGCTTTCTGTGTGTTCTTTATCAAAGAAACTTATGCTGAGTCTACCGCGAAGGAGGTAGAAGCCGAGTAATCATTTACTGGTAGCATCATAACAAATGGTGTGAGGCAGAATATTCTGAACTGCCTCACTCCATTTGTTATGATGCTACTGATAGACCATTTAGGATGCGCCATCAATGATTTCGACAAAGCCGATAACCTTGAGGAATGGACAACTGATAACGAAGAAGAGGCCCAATTCCTCTTCGCCTTCTATGTTATATCCTTTTGCTTTCAGATAATGGTGCGAACCACTTTTCGGCATTCTTGAGAATATCCTCAAAGGTGTATGCCGATTTGCGGATTTGCGGTGTGTAATGCATGGGCTTAAAGAATTGAGTCGTTGTTTGGATTGTGGCGGTAATAGTTGGCGAGTGCTGAATATTGGGTAGTGTTGGCATAACAATATGCGCAGCCGTGTGGACAAGTGTTATATGCGCCTATGTCCTTTGATAGTATGCAGCCACAATGCTTGCGCTGGCCACCGTCAGTGCGAGCGTTGAAAAGAAAGTTTTGAAGAACTGCGTCAGTAGGTGCCAAACGGGCTATCAGTTCCGGATCTATGCATCTGTTATGCTCAATATTGAATTGTTCTAAGGCGATTGACTTGGAGCAGGTGGCGAGTCGAAGCCCCCATGATGCGTTTAACTTAGACAGTTTTTTAGCAAAACTCAACATCGATTCATTGTCCCATTCTTTATATTTGATTCCGGCCTTAATCAGATTCTTTCCCACTTTTTTATATGAAGCGATGTCGGCAAAACTGAAAACGAGTTTTTCTGTGTGGCCGCATAAGTACTTCGCAATATTATCAATCTTTTCAAGCAATGATTCCTCAGAAACGGCATCGGTCAAAACAAGAGGGTCAAAACGCCAGACAACTGAGCCTTCTCCCAAAGTGTCAACAAGACGCTTGAAAGTATCAATCCTATGCTGCAAAGCAGGCACATTGGATTCAAAACCATCTTTCTCATAATCGTTGAGTGTATATTGCACATAGCAACCAATTCTGCTCTCTCTGAGTATATGAAGATGTGGAATGAGAGGTGCAGGATTCTTTGACCAAAACACGACGAAACGTGTATTTGCAAATGACACAAAGGAGTCCTTCCCGTTAAACGGATTATGCCATCTTATATATCCCTTCTCCAATCGATCGAAGAACCAATCGGCATAGAACGCCGGAATATCCGTTGCTCTGCTGGCAGAGATAATTATGGGAGCGTGTGCTACCACCTCCTGTTTATGGTCTGTGATGATTTTTATGGTTTTATGCTTCATTAGCTTGTATTTAAATATTGCAAAGATAAGACCATCAATGTGCAGGTTTGTAATACATGCGGTTTAATATATGTTAATTAGTGCGCGAAAAGCAAGGGTCATATTGTCGTTATATTAAGAGACGTTCCAAATATAATAAGGAAATCCACAATTATCAATTTTAAACGAAGAATAATCTACATAAAAAGGGTCGCAATCATAAGGACTGCGACCCTTTTGGGGTAGATTTATTTACATTTAATATTTTACTTCACTTCCTCGAATTCTACGTCGTCGACGTGGCCTTCGCCGGGGTTAGATGATGCACCGGGGGTAGGACCTGCCTGTGCGCCACCCTGCTGGCCGGCAGCCTGCTGAGCGTTGAGGATATCCTGCTGGATAGCACCGAATGTCTGCTGGATTTCGTTAATAGCAGAATCGATACCTGCGAGATCCTGAGCCTTATGGGCTTCTTTGAGCTTGGTAAGGGCGTTTTCTACAGTTGCTTTCTTGTCAGCCGGAATCTTGTCGCCGAGTTCCTGAATCTGTTTCTCAGTTTGGAAGATTACGGTGTCGGCATGGTTAAGTTTGTCGATTTTCTCTTTTTCCTTAGCGTCAGCAGCAGCGTTGGCTTCAGCTTCTTTCTTCATACGTTCGATTTCTGCGTCTGTCAAGCCGCTTGAGGCCTCGATACGGATGCTCTGTTCCTTACCGGTGGCTTTATCCTTGGCTGAAACGTTGAGGATACCGTTAGCATCGACTTCGAATGTAACTTCGATCTGAGGTATGCCGCGGGGAGCGGGAGCGATACCGTCAAGGTGGAATTTTCCGAGTGTCTTGTCGTCCTTGGCCATGGGGCGTTCACCCTGCAGGACATGGATTTCAACTGAAGGCTGGTTATCAGCTGCAGTAGAGAATGTTTCACTCTTACGAGTCGGAATTGTGGTGTTTGCTTCAATCATTTTGGTCATTACACCGCCGAGGGTTTCGATACCGATTGACAGAGGCACAACATCAAGAAGAAGAACGTCCTTGACATCGCCAGAGAGGACACCACCCTGGATAGCAGCACCAACAGCAACTACTTCGTCAGGGTTAACACCCTTTGAGGGAGCTTTGCCGAAGAATTTCTCAACTACTTGCTGGATGGCAGGGATACGGGTAGAACCACCAACGAGAATAACTTCGTCAATATCCTTAGGAGTCATGCCGGCATCCTTAAGAGCCTGCTCGCAAGGTTTGATAGTAGCCTGGATAAGACTGTCGGCAAGCTGCTCGAACTGAGCGCGGGTAAGAGTCTTTACCAAGTGCTTAGGACCTGTGGCTGTCGCGGTGATGTAGGGGAGGTTGATTTCAGTGGAAGTGGTAGATGAGAGCTCGATTTTAGCTTTCTCAGCTGCTTCCTTAAGACGCTGAAGAGCCATGGCATCCTGACGGAGGTCAATGCCTTCTTCTTTCTTGAACTCGTCGGCAAGCCAATCAATGATCACGTGGTCGAAGTCATCGCCACCAAGATGGGTATCACCGTTGGTCGATTTAACTTCAAATACACCGTCGCCGAGTTCGAGGATTGAGATATCAAATGTACCGCCACCGAGGTCGAACACGGCAATCTTCTGATCCTTGTTTGATTTGTCAAGACCATAGGCAAGAGCCGCTGCTGTAGGTTCGTTGACGATACGTTTTACTGTAAGACCTGCAATTTCACCGGCTTCCTTGGTTGCCTGACGCTGAGAGTCGTTGAAGTAGGCAGGAACTGTGATAACTGCTTCAGTCACTGACTGACCGAGATAATCTTCAGCGGTTTTCTTCATCTTTTGAAGAATCATGGCTGAAATCTCCTGAGGAGTATATTCGCGACCGTCAATGTCGACACGCGGGGTGTTGTTGTCGCTGCGTACAACTTTATAAGGTACACGGTCTATTTCTTTCTCAACCTGGTCATAGGTTTCACCCATGAAACGCTTGATTGAGTTAATGGTACGTTTAGGATTAGTGATGGCCTGACGCTTAGCGGGATCACCGACTTTACGTTCGCCACCATCTACAAATGCTACAATTGAAGGGGTTGTGTTGCGGCCTTCGCTGTTAGGAATAACAACTGGGTCGTTACCCTCAAGTACAGAGACGCAGGAATTAGTTGTTCCAAGGTCAATACCGATAATTTTTCCCATAATGAGTTAAATTTATTTTGTTTCTGAATTAATTTATATTTGTTTTATGCCGGTGATGAATAGGTGGTAAGTAATCTGGAGGGGCTTACCGTGCTTTCCTCCGGCAGTCACTAATGAAACAAATTTTATGCCAAAAAGGTTGAGAAATTTATAACTTATTAGAGGATAAATGATTGGATTTTATTGCCACTGACATTTTGACTGACAGTTCTGTCAGTCGGGTAGTGACGTGGTCGGACATAATGACGCGAAAGGCCGGAGATGCGGATGCCAGGGCCTTTCGCGTGCAAGGGAGGGAAGAGATGAGGAGGAGAGCGGTGTCAGGTTTGGATTATAGTCATCAGAGTAGGCTGATTCCGGCTTTACTGCAGGCTTCTATCTGTTCCTCAGGCCATATTGAAGCCTGCACTTCTCCTATGTGGGCTTTACGTAAAAGGAACATGCAGAGACGGCTTTGGCCGATGCCTCCGCCAATAGAATAGGGAAGTTCACCTGCAAGCAGCATTTTGTGGAATGTCAGGTCGGATTTCTCAGGACAACCTCTTTCTTCGAGCTGTTTACGCAAGGATTCCGGACTTACTCGGATGCCCATCGAGGATAGCTCGAATGGTATTTGAAGAACCGGGTTCCAAAGAATAAGATCGCCGTTGAGGCCAGTGTATCCATCCTCGTTAGGTGATATCCAGTCGTCATAATCCGGAGCACGTCCGTCGTGTGGCTCACCGTCAGATAGGCGTCCACCGATACCTATTATAAATATAGCACCATATTTTTTTGCCGCTTTGGCCTCACGTTCGCGCGGCGAGAGTGAGGGGTACTCTTTGGCAAGCTCTTCGGCATGGATAAAAGTCAACTGTTCGGGGAGTACCGGGGTGATATGGGGAAATTTCTCGAACACCATCTGCTCGACCTCACGCAGAGTCTGATAGATGTCCTCTACTGTTGATTTTAGATATGTCAGTGTACGATCGCTCTCATTGATGGTTTTTTCCCAATCCCATTGGTCAACATAGAGGGAATGCAGGTTGTCAAGGTCCTCAAATGTACGGATTGCATTCATGTCGGTATAAAGCCCATAGCCCGGGGCGATGTCGTAGGCACCGAGTTTATATCGCTTCCATTTGGCAAGTGAATGCACTACTTCGGCCTTCCGGTTACCCATAGCGTCAATGGTGAAACTTACGGCATGTTCCACTCCGTTGAGATCATCGTTGAGGCCGGTGCCTGTGAGCAGGAAGAGGGGTGCCGTAACACGGCGGAGCTTGAGGCGACGTGCCAATGTGGTCTGGAATGCATCCTTCACCATTTTGATTGCTACTTCGGTGGTTTCGGGCAGTAGTTTCTGCTTGTATTTCGGGGGGATGATTAATGCCATGACTTGGTGATGTTTTAGAAATTAGTACCTTTTATGTAAACCTTTATTTGATGCGGTTGACGAATTTTATGGCGACAAAGATATATGTAATAAATAATATAAACAAGCAAAATGTTAGAAAATTTCAAAATTTTCTAACATTTTGCTTGTTTTGCGCTTGTTTTGGTTGGATATTTCTACAGTTTATTGTCGTCCAGTACTCTGGTGGAATGGAGATAGTGTTTTGAATAATATGCACCGTCGGGAAATGACTGTATGACCACGCCGTGCTTCGTCGAAGCATGGATGAATTTAAGTTTGCCGGCTTTCTCGTCGACTTCAATGACCATTCCCACGTGCCCAACTGTAGAACCTCCGCGTCGACCGCTGAAAAACATTAAATCACCCACTTGGATTTCCTGTAGGCTCACTCGTTTCCCTTCTGCGCCTTGCAGGCGGGATGCCGGGCTTAATGTAATGTCGAAATTGCGGAATACATAGCTTGTGAAACCTGAGCAGTCAAACACGTATGGCCCCTTGCCTCCGGGTTTATATCGACGTCCGAGATGACTTTTGGCATATTCCACGAGGTCGTTTTGGAAATTGCTGATGGAGTTGAAGCTGTCACCGAGGCCGTCATCCTCCCCGAGGAGTTCCCATGGTGAAAGGGCGATAACGTCGGTTGTCGATTCTGAGTCCGAAGATAGTGGGACTGCCACTTTGTCAGGTTGCCCGGTGCTGATGGCAGGTGTCAATTGGTCTGAATAGGCTGGTAGTGTTGAGGATGTGATAATAAGGGCTATGATGATGTTCCGAAAGTTCATGGCTATGGTGAAAATTGAAAAATCGTCACAAATTTAGGTATTTATTTTTGACTATATTCGATAAAATATGTTAATAGGCCTTTAGCGTTGATTGAGATAGATATATCTTCGTCCTACTGACAAGTTGTAATTCTGAATCATTCCAATTTAAACATGACTTCTTGTACTCGTATGGGAATCTCTAATATCATGGAGAGGCTTAAGATGCTTAGATTTTTGATAATTTAATGTATAATTAATGTGGATAATACAAAGAAATAGCTTAAATTTGCAATGTAATAATCCACATTAATCATTCACAATTAGCAATGACCTTTCCGGAAGACATAGAAGCGGCGGTTGCCATAATGAGGCAGGGGGGAGTAATAGTCTATCCGACTGACACCGTCTGGGGCATAGGCTGTGATGCCAGATGTTCCGATGCTGTGAGGCGTGTATTTGAGATAAAGCACCGTTCCGATTCTAAAGCCCTTATCACGCTTGTGAGTGATGAGGATATGCTCAGTGAGTGCGTGGGCGAGGTAAATGATGCTATCAGGGAGGTTATGAATGCCGTCGAGCGTCCCACCACCATTGTTTATCCTTTAGCCAGAGGATTAGCCCCTGAGCTCCTTGCCGAAGATGGTAGTGTAGGGGTCAGATTGACACGTGAGGCATATTCTGCGGCTTTGTGCCGCGGACTCGGGGCCCCTGTGGTGTCGACATCTGCAAATATCAGTGGTGAACCTACCCCCGGGTGTTTTGCCGATATATCGGAGCAGATCCTTGACAAGGCCGACTATGTGGCACAGGCACGTAGAGACGAGATGGCATGTCCCTCTCCGTCGAGGGTGATAAAAGTGGAGGCTGACGGCTCTATTACTGTGATTCGCCCATGAGAGAATCTGTGAGGAAGCTGCGACTGACCTACCTTCTCTCCGATTATATATCGACTTTGGGAGGTGTGGCTCTGTTTACCCTGTTGCGATTTTATATCATACCGGGTATCAAGGAGGTGTATACTTCGGCTTCCCACTTTTTCATGTCTGGCGGGGTTGTGTTTACAATCGCGTTATTCCCATTGGTGATGATGCTGCTTTATTATCTTTCAGGATACTACGAGCAAGTCTATAATAAATCGAGGGTCAAAGAATTCCTGTCCACACTCGCAAGCACAGTGTTGGGAGCCATAGTGTTCTTCATGGCTGTGCTTCTCAATGATGTTCTACCGCTCAGGATTTATAATTACGAGGTGCTTTTGATGCTCTTCGTGTGCCTGTTCTGTGTGGTGTATATGGCGCGCCTTGTGCTTACGACGGTGTTGAAACATAGGACAATGGCAGCGGGCAGAGAGCGGCGTATTGTGCTTGTCGCACGCAGGAAATCAGTTGATGGCTGTGTGGCTCGCCTTGCATCCGTGATGAAAGACGAGGGGATGAAAGTAAGTGCTTTTGTCAATACTGCGGTTGCTGATGAAACTTCATGTAACACGTGCGTGCCTGAAATAAATTATGCTGATCTTCCTTCCTTGGTGGCAGAAAGAAAAGTGGATGGATTCGTGTTATGCATGGGTGAGGAGGACAATGCTTCGATGTTGAGGGTGGTCAATCGCCTCTTTCCTCTTGATTGTCCTATCTATGTCACGCCGGATGAATGTGGCCTTGTTACAGCTAACGTAAGATATGAGAATGTCTTGGCAGACCCTCTGGTCGATATATCCCGATCTGATATGCCAGGTAACGTCTTGGCCATAAAACGTTTTTGTGATATAGTGTGCGCTTCCATCGGACTTGTGGTTGTGTCGCCTGTGATATTGGCGCTTGGAATCATAATCAAGCGGCAGTCTCCCGGACCTATCTTCTATTCCCAGGAGCGTATAGGCTACCACAAGAGGCCGTTTCGTATATATAAGCTGAGGTCTATGGTGGCCGAATCTGAACCGGATGGCCCTCAACTCTCATCGGATGAAGATCCGCGAGTGACGCGTATAGGGCATTTTATGCGCAAGTATCGTCTTGACGAGTTGCCTAATCTTTGGAACGTGATACGAGGCGACATGTCAGTGGTGGGTCCGCGCCCCGAAAGGGAATATTTTATAAAGCAGATATTGCCGCATGCGCCTTATTATACCCTCTTGCATCAGGTGCGTCCGGGATTGACATCATGGGGCATGGTGAAATATGGTTATGCCTCGTCAGTCGACGAGATGATAGCACGTTTCAAGTATGATCTGCTTTACATACAGAATATCTCTCTGTCACTTGATATAAAAATTATGTTCTACACTGTCCGAACCATTTTGAAAGGTGAGGGGAAGTGATGCCGGAATTATTTTAGATTTCTTTTTATGACAGCTAATTGGATAAATAGAATAGGCGGAAGTCTTCAGAGCGCGTTTCTTGCGCTGCTCGTGTGGAGAGAACGCCACATCAAAGAGCGTACATTTGTGATAATACTGGCCCTGCTGGTCGGTATATTCGGAGGTGTTGCGGCTCTTGTGTTGAAATATTTGATTCATCTTATATCCGGGTTGCTCACAGCCCATGTCAGTATTTCAGGTGGCAACTACCTCTTTCTGCTCTATCCGGTGGCAGGCATACTGTTGGCAAGCCTCTATGTTAAATATGTGGTGCGTGACAATATATCACATGGTGTCACCAGGGTGTTATATGCCATATCGCAGAATAAGTCACGACTAAAGAAGCACAACATGTACACGTCGGTGATAGCCAGCTCAATCACCATTGGATTTGGCGGTTCAGTTGGAGCCGAGGGCCCTATTGTATATACAGGTGCAGCCATAGGCAGTAATCTCGGGCGTGTCTTCCGTATGTCTCCTCGTATCTTGATGATTCTTGTCGGGTGCGGTGCTGCTGCTGGTATCGCCGGTATTTTCAAGGCACCGATAGCCGGAATGCTTTTCACTCTCGAGGTGCTGATGATTGATCTTACCACAGTCTCAGTGATGCCTCTGCTGATAGCTTCAATCACTGCTGCCACTGTAGCTTATGTGTTTACCGGTTACGATGTTGAGTTTTTTTTCGTGCAGAGCGAGCCGTTTGTCACTGCGCGCATTCCTTATGTAATTCTTTTAGGATTGTTCCTCGGGTTTGTGTCGCTCTACTTCACCCGCACTATGAACATGATGGAGAACTTCTTCAAATCGCTTGGTACTCCATGGAAAAAAGTTGCGGTAGGTGGTAGCATCCTTGCGCTGCTTGTGTTCTTGTTCCCACCTCTTTATGGTGAAGGCTATACATCCATAACCGAGTTGCTCAACGGACATACATCATCCATTGTCAATAGTTCGATTTTCTATAAGGATCGTGACCAGGTATGGTGGATTCTGGGCTTCATTGCAGCTCTTGTGTTGCTTAAGTCATTTGCTACTTCGGCAACTAATGGCGGAGGCGGTGTCGGTGGAACTTTTGCGCCGTCGCTTTACGTTGGATGTGTCTCCGGCTTCTTTTTTGCATTTCTGCTTAACACTATATTTGACCTTGACTTATCCACCAAAAATTTCGCATTGATGGGGATGGCCGGGGTGATGTCGGGTGTGATGCATGCTCCGCTTATGGGAATCTTCCTGACAGCCGAATTGACAGGCGGCTATGACCTTTTCCTCCCTCTACTCATAGTCTCGACGATAGCTTACGGCACTATTAAGATTTTCGAGCCGTATAGTATCTACACCATGCGTCTTGCGCGTGAAGGCAAATTGCTCACTCATCATAAGGATAAAGCGGTGCTCACGTTGCTTAAAATAGACAATGTGATTGAGACCGACTTCGTATCGGTCAATCCCGATATGAACCTGAAGGAGATGGTGAATGCTATCGCTAAGTCGTCGCGCAATCTTTTCCCGGTGGTGAATGCAGAAGGCGAATTGCTTGGGGTGGTGATTCTCGACGAAATCCGCAATATAATGTTCCGCCCGGATTTGTATAAACGTATGTTTGTCAATCAGTTCATGTCTATGCCTCCGGCCCGCGTTGAGGTAGGTCAGAGCATGGAATCGGTGATGAAATCATTTGATGCGACTGGAGCATGGAATCTGCCTGTGGTTGACAATGGTAAATATGTAGGGTTTGTGTCCAAATCGAAAATATTCAATTCCTATCGTCGTGTCCTTCGCCATTATTCTGAAGATTAATTGTGCATGATGATTCGCCGCGGCGAAAAAAACATTGCATCCCGCTCACGAAGGTATAATACCCGAGATGAGGGGGATGCAATGTTTTTATTGTTGGTATAATCAGTTTATACGATGGAGCTCTTTTCCATTCCTCGTTCTTTGATGATTCCGTGGCGGAAAGCATAGAGGAGTTGGGAGAGCTCGTCGATTTGGCTTTGCAGGATTTTGCCTTTGTCGGTGTCGCGCACACGTATGCGTTGCGATGTCTGTTCCACCATTTTTGTCGATCTTACGATGTCCGTTCCATTGCGGATTGCCTCTTCCTCCGAAGAGAATGGTTCATGCTCCACGAGTTCGAAGTTGCTGCTGTGGTAAATGAGAGTATACCCGGCTATTCCTGTGGTCTTATGATAGGCTTTGGCGAAACCTCCGTCTATGACCATAAGTTTGCCGTTAGCTCGTATAGGACTTTCACCTTTGCGGGTCCTCACGGGCACATGACCGTTGATGATGTGGCGCTGAGTTCCGTCCACTCCGAATTCGTCGAGAATCATGTCGCAGATTTTCTCATCCTCACGCAGAGAGTAGTAATAGCCTTTTTCTTCTTTACGTGCGTCAGGATCTGCCACAAAATAACGCTCGAACGTTGTCATTTTGTTCTTGTCGAATAGGGGAGAGTCAGGCCCGCACCATAGATACCAATAATAATCACTGGCATATTCCTTGTCGGCTGCCGGCGTGTCGTCATTGAAAGCTGACCTCACGAGCATCCCTATCTGATGCATTAACGCCTTGCCTTTATAAGGTGTGCCTTTGACTTCGACCTCTTTGAACGAACCGTCGGCGTTCAGGGGCAGTGAGGCATGGAAAAGCAAGTTGGAATTGTAGACCCCATACATGCATCCATGTGAGAAAAGGCACTCGATATGTCGGCGCAGAGCAGTGCTGACAGTGAATGAATGGTGGAGTTTGTGTACGAGATGGCGCTCTTCAGCTGTAAGTTTGTATGGATCGGTAGGATCGATGGTCGGGAAATTGGTATCGGTCATCTTATACTCTTTCCCCTCGATATTTACAGTGCCTTTTGTGTAATCTATTCTGTGCAGGAGGTTTCTGTCTGCCATTTTCCATTCGGGGTGTTTGTCCACCATGGCGCCTTCGAGCTTGAATTGGATTACGGCGATTGCCTTGTGCATCTTCGACATCAATCGGAGTGTCTTTTCTGAATGTGTCTGGTCATCTTTGTCGACATGTGATTTGAATTCCTCACAAGGGTCGTCGGCATACGTCTCCATGGCAAATGTGGCAAGCGGAAGCAGGTTGATGCCATATCCGTCCTCAAGTGTGGCAAGATTGGAGTACCGGAGTGACACCCGCACCACATTGGCTATGCAACAGTCATTCCCGGCGGCTGCCCCCATCCAGAGTATATCATGGTTGCCCCATTGGATGTCAAATCGCCCATATTGGCATAGGGTATCCATTATCAGATGAGCACCTGGTCCGCGGTCATAGACATCGCCGAGGATATGCAGCTGGTCAATGCTCAGCCGTTGTATCACCTGACACATGGATACGATGAACGAATCGGCTTGTCCGGTAGAGATTATCGTCTCTATGATGCGGTTGAAGTAGGCCTGCTTGTCATAGTCTGATGGAGACTCATGGAGTAGTTCTTCGATGATGTATGCAAACTCCTTGGGAAGGGCCTTGCGTACCTTGGAGCGGGTGTATTTCGAGGATACGCTCTGGCACACGCTCACAAGTTGATGGAGTGTTATGTTATAGAAATTCTCAAGGTTACTTTCGGTGGCCTTGATGATCTGCAACTTCTCCTCAGGATAATATATGAGGGAGCAGAGTTGCCGTATCTCATTTTCACGCAGTGAGGTGCCGTAGATGTCGGTGACTTTGCGCTTGATGTTGCCTGAAGCATTTTTGAGAATGTGGCGGAAAGCCTCATGTTCCCCATGCAGATCGGCGACGAAGTGCTCGGTCCCCTTGGGCAGATTGAGTATGGCCTCGAGATTGATTATCTCAGTGCTTGCTGCGCTTATACTGGGAAATGTCTGGGCAAGGAGTTCAAGGATGCGGCGGTCGCTCTCTATTTTTTGAGGGTTGGCCACGGGTGATAGTGGTGCCATATAAGGTTATTAGATAGTAGACAATATGTTGCAGCAAATGTACAAAAGATTTTCATAAATAGGGTTATAAAAATGCGAATAAAATAGGTGAAAAAGATTGTAAATTCCAATATGAATGAGTGAAGAATCTATTTAAAACGTATTTTTACAAGATTTAAGGTGTTAAATTTGTCAGATAGTGTTAAATGTAGTAATTTTACATCCGATTTTCACTCTCCCCGCCTTAACTCATTAACAGGCAGCCAAGAGGCTGTTTTGGAAAATACCAGAAACTTAAATAAACAAAGCAAATATGGTTAGTTTTTCACTTGAAGGAAAAGTTGCCCTCGTGACCGGAGGTGCGTATGGTATCGGACTCGCAATAGCACAGGCTTATGCAGAAGCCGGCGCAAAAATAGTGTTTAACTGCTCACGTCAGGAGACAGTTGACCGTGGCCTCAAAGCATATAAGGAGCTTGGGATTGAAGCAAAAGGCTATCTATGTGATGTGACAGATGAAGAAGCTGTCAAGGCAATGGTGGCAGATATCGAAGCCACAGTCGGCACAATTGATATACTTGTGAACAATGCCGGTATCATCAAACGTATTCCGATGACCGAAATGTCAGTTGAGGATTTCCGTCGTGTTGTTGACGTTGACCTTATCGCACCTTATATCTGTGCAAAGGCTGTAATCCCCGGCATGATAAAGAAAGGCCACGGCAAGATTATCAATATTTGCTCTATGATGTCGGAACTTGGACGCGAAACAGTTTCAGCCTATGCAGCAGCCAAGGGCGGCCTTAAGATGCTCACACGCAACATCTGCTCTGAGTTTGGTGAATACAACATCCAGTGCAATGGTATAGGCCCGGGTTACATCGCCACCGAACAGACCGCACCTTTACGCGAACGTCAGCCGGACGGTTCACGTCATCCTTTTGATCAGTTTATTATATCCAAGACTCCTGCCGCCCGTTGGGGAACTCCTGAGGACCTTATGGGTCCGGCCGTTTTCCTTGCTTCTGACGCAAGCGACTTTGTCAATGGCCACGTGCTCTATGTGGATGGCGGTATTTTGGCTTATATCGGTAAACAGCCTAAATAAAATATCATTTATAAAATGTCGTGATTGCTCCCGGAGTGGGGGCAATCACGGCTGTAATCATCCCAATCCTTTCTCTCAAATTTAATGGAACAAGTTTTTTCTTATATCATTGGCCTTGGGGCGGCAGTGATGATGCCTATCATCTTCACCATCCTGGGCTTATGTATCGGTATTAAGTTCGGCAAGGCACTTATGTGCGGCCTAAAGGTCGGCGTGGGCTTTGTGGGACTTTCAGTCATTACCGGTCTTCTCACATCAAGCCTCGGACCGGCGCTCAATAGCGTGGTGGGCATTTATGACCTCCAGCTGCAGGTGTTCGATATGGGTTGGCCTGCGGCAGCGGCTGTGGCCTACAATACCGCTGTCGGTGCTTTTATTATCCCGGTGTGTCTTGGTGTAAACCTTCTCCTTCTTCTTCTGAAGGGCACACGTACGGTCAATATCGACCTTTGGAATTACTGGCACTTTGCATTTATTGGCGCCGTAGTCTATTTTGCTTCCGGATCAATCCTCTGGGGCTTCTTCGCAGCCATCATTTGCTATATCATCACACTTGTGATTGCCGACTTGACAGCTGAGAAATTCCAATCATATTATAAGGATATGGAGGGAATCTCAATACCTCAGCCGTTCTGTGCCGGATTTGTGCCTTTTGCTTGGGGCATAAACAAGGCGCTTGACAAGATTCCCGGTATGAACAAGCTGGAAATCGATGCGGAAGGTCTGAAGAAGAAGTTCGGCATCCTCGGTGAGCCTCTTTTCCTTGGCGTGATAGTGGGCGTGGTGATTGGTTGTCTCACCTGCACCTCAGGTGCTGAGATTGCCGACAAAGTGCCTTATATCCTTGGCCTTGGCATTAAGATGGGTGCTGTTATGGAACTCATACCGAGAGTGACAGTGCTATTTATCGAAGGCCTTAAGCCGATATCAGATGCCACCAGGGAGCTTATTGGCCGCAAGTTCAAGGGTGCCAAGGGCTTGTCAATAGGTATGAGCCCTGCTCTTGTGATCGGACATCCCACCACTCTTGTGGTGTCGCTCCTCCTCATCCCTGTGACATTGCTTCTCGCCGTGGTGCTTCCCGGCAACCAGTTCCTCCCTCTGGCATCGCTTGCAGGTATGTTCTACCTCTTTCCGCTTGTGCTCCCCTTCACTAAAGGTAATGTGGTTAAGACCTTTATCGTTGGTCTTGTCATCATTGTTTTTGCCCTTTATATGGTGACGTCTCTCGCTCCATTCTTCACAGAAGCAGCCCAGGATGTTTATCGCAACACAGGCGACGCTGCAGTTGCTATTCCCGAAGGATTCTCAGGCGGTAGCCTCGACTTTGCAGGAAGCCCATTCTCCTGGCTCATTTTCCAGTGCTGTCACAACCTCACTTATGTAGGTGCAGCCATCCTTTCGCTTGTGACCTTGACTCTTGTAGTGTGGAACCGCAAGCGTATCACTGCTTCTCCGTCTGAATTTCCGGCAAAAGCTGAAGCAAAGGATGCAGTGGCTGACTGAAATTCATCACTCCTCCTCTCTCCTTAACCTATTCTACTCTCCAAGTTTAATATTTGATAACACTATTGTAATCATCAGATAATGAAAAAAATATTTATCACCGTTTCTCTGGCGTTAGCCTCAATCACCGCTATGGCTCAAACAGATTATACTATTCTCCGCGCTTGTCATCCCGACGATGTGAAGCGCTATGACACCGAGCAACTCCGTTCTCACTTCATGATGCCAAAAGTCATGGAGGAAGATAAGATTAATCTTACATACTCTATGTATGACCGTCTGATTTACGGTGGTGTGATTCCAGTTAACAAAGTTGTGGAGCTTGAGACTATCGATCCGCTCAAAGCTGAATATTTCCTGGAACGCCGCGAGTTGGGTGTCATCAACATTGGTGAACCCGGTATCGTTACTGTTGACGGTAAGGACTATGAGCTTAATTTCAAAGATGCTCTCTATGTGGGCCGTGGCAACAAAAAGGTTACATTCCGCAGCAAGGATTCATCGAAACCTGCCAAGTTCTACATCAACTCAACTCCTGCCCACAAGGCTTACAAGACTCAGCTTATCACCATAGACGGTCGCAAGGGATCGCTTAAGGCTAACTCGTTTGCAGCAGGTTGCATGGAAGAGAGCAACGACCGTGTGATTAATCAGCTCATTGTCAATAATGTGCTCGAAGAAGGTCCTTGCCAGCTCCAGATGGGTCTTACAGAACTCAAGCCCGGTAGCGTGTGGAACACAATGCCGGCTCATACACATGACCGTCGCGTTGAAGCTTATTTCTATTTCAACGTCCCTGAAGGCAACGCTATATGTCATCTGATGGGCGAACCGCAGGAAAACCGTTTGATTTGGCTTCATGACGAGCAGGCTGTCATGGCCCCCGAATGGTCTATTCATGCAGCGGCAGGTACTTCCAACTACATGTTTATCTGGGGCATGGGTGGCGAAAACCTTGATTATGGTGACATGGACAAGGTGACCTACCTTGAAATGAAATAAACTGTAGCGATTATTCGTTGAAGTCACAGTTTCTGTAACCTTTATTGTCATTTATAGGCCTTCGCCTACACTTGGCCGGCTTAACTCATAAGTCTCTATAATGAACAGAATTAAAGAGATAATACGACATTCCGAACACACTGCCGAAGTGGTAATCGAGTCTCCCTCGATTGCCCGTTCGGCTCGTGCCGGTCATTTTGTCATAATTCGATTTAACACCGAGTGTCCACGCATTCCGTTTACTATTGTGGATACAGACATAGCGGCAGGTACTTTCACCATCATTATCCATAAGGGAGCAAAACTTACCGATCTTATCAATTCGCTGGAAGTTGGCTACGAGCTCACCGATTTGCTCGGTCCGCTCGGACAGGCTTTCGAGGTGAAAAATTATGGAACGGTGCTCTGCTGTGGCGATGGGGTAGGATTCGTTCCAATTCTTCCGGTGATGCGTGCTCTCAAGGAAGCCGGCAATAAGGTGATAACCATATTGTCGGAGTTCACCGCTAAGACCTCATGTCTACGTACAAATGCCGAACGTTACAGCGATGTGATACTACATTCTGATAATGAGGCTGACACGTTGAGCCTTGTCAGACAGGAAGTGGAACGAAGCCAGCCTGGGCTTGTGGTCATGACAGGGCCTACCCACATGATGAAAAGCATTGCGGAATCCACTCGTGGCAAATCGATACCTACCCGGTGCATCCTCAACATGGTGATGCTCGATGGAGTAGGGCTTTGCGGTATATGCCGTGTGATGGTTGACGGACAGCGCAAGCTCACCTGTATTGACGGTCCGACATTTGATGCCCATAAGGTGGATTTTGACCAGTTGCAGAACCGTCAACGTCATTTTGTATAACCTCAAAACATCTGCTTAAGTAAAATGGATAACGAACGACTTACATCACGTGATGCAGAGTGGCGCGAGGAATTACGCAAACGTTACACTACAAAGGAACGTACTACGTTGCCGCGTGTGGTGATGCCTGAGATTCCGGCCTCTTACCGCATAACATGCAATGATGAAGTGAACCAAGGCCTTTCTATCGAGCAGGCTGTGCTTGAGGCTCGCCGTTGTCTCGATTGCCCTGACCCTGGATGCATGAAAGGGTGCCCGGTGTCAAATTTCATACCGGCTTTTATAAAAAATGTAGAGCGCCGCAACTTCTCGGAGGCACTTGAGGTCCTTAATCTCACCACGGTACTCCCTGCCGTGTGTGGACGTGTATGTCCTCAGGAAAAACAGTGTGAGGCCGGATGTATTTACAACAAGATGAAGAAACCGGCAGTTGCCATCGGCCATCTTGAACGTTTCGTGGCTGACTTCAACCGTGAGATGGAGAGAGCCGAAGCTCATCCCGATGCTGTATCCGAGCGACGTAATGAAGGGTCGCCATTCTTTGCCGGAATAAAGATTGCTGTAGTGGGATCCGGACCCTCCGGACTCGCATTTGCCGGTGATATGGCAAAGCGCGGTTACGATGTGACCATTTTCGAAGCCCTTCATCAGTTTGGTGGAGTGTTGAAATATGGTATCCCTGAATTCTGCCTGCCGAATGATGTTGTGGATGCCGAGATTGCAAAACTCAGAAACCTGGGCGTTAAATTCGTCAAGGATTCTTTTGTGGGTCATACTCTTTCCTATCATGAACTTCAGGAACAAGGCTTCAAGGGGATATACGTAGCCACGGGGGCTGGAAAGCCTCGTTTCATGGGTATTCCAGGTGAGAATTTGCCTGGCGTAATGACTGCCAATGAATATCTCATACGTCTTAACCTGCTTGACAATGAGATATATGGCCAGAACACCATGACTTTGCGCCGTAAGCGCGTGGCTGTCATCGGTGCAGGCAATACAGCGATGGATGCTGTGCGTGCTGCCCGGCGTATGGGAGCCGAGAAGGCAATGATAGTCTATCGTCGAGGCGAAGATGAGATTCCAGCTCGTGCTGATGAAGTACGCCATGCGCGTGAGGAGGGTGTGGAATTTCTGACCCTCCACAATCCGGTAGAATATCTTGCCGATGAGAACGGATTGCTGCGCGCCATGCGTCTTCAGCGAATGGAGCTGGGTGAGCCGGACGAGTCGGGCCGGCGTGTTCCGGTGGAGATTCCCGGTGCCATCGAAGAGGTTGAGGTCGACCTTGTGGTGGTATGCGTAGGGTTCTTGCCCAATCCTCCCATGTCTCTCCCGGCCATTGACATGTCACGTCAGGGAAAGATTGTGGTTGACTGTGCGTCGATGCAGTCATCATCACCTGATATTTATGCCGGAGGTGATATAGTGAGAGGTGCTGCCACCGTGATTCTTGCCATGGGTGATGGACGTCGGGCTGCAAAGTCGATGTCCGAAGCATTTGAAAACATTATCCGCAACACAAGTCTTGTTTAATCGGCGATATTCAACACGTTCAACATATTATTTAACTGAAACAATTTTTTTACCTGTTTTAAATACCATAATTAATTATGAAAGTCATCACTTTAGGCGAAATCATGCTTCGCCTTTCAACTCCCGGTAACAGCCGCTTCGTACAGGCTGATTCATTTGACGTATGCTATGGCGGCGGCGAAGCAAATGTGGCTGTAAGCTGTGCCAATTATGGTCACGACGCACATTTCGTAACAAAGCTCCCCAAACATGAAATCGGTCAGTCAGCTGTGAATGCTCTCCGTCGTTACGGTGTGCACACCGACTACATCGCTCGTGGCGGTGACCGTGTAGGTATCTACTATCTCGAAACCGGTGCTTCAATGCGTCCTTCAAAAGTTATCTACGACCGCGCTAATTCTGCTATCGCAGAGGCCGATCCCGAAGATTTCGATTTTGATGCTATCATGGAAGGTGCCGACTGGTTCCATTGGAGCGGTATCACTCCCGCTATCAGCGACAAGGCTGCCGAACTCACTCGTCTTGCTTGTGAAGCAGCAAAGCGACACGGCGTGACTGTGTCAGTTGACCTTAACTTCCGCAAAAAACTCTGGACCAAGGAAAAAGCTCAGTCTATCATGCGTCCGCTCATGCAGTATGTTGACGTATGTATCGGTAATGAGGAAGATGCCGAACTCTGCCTCGGCTTCAAGCCTGATGCTGACGTAGAAGGTGGCGAAACCAACGCCGAAGGTTACAAGGGCATCTTCAAGGCAATGGCTAAGGAATTTGGCTTCAAATATGTCATCTCTACTCTCCGTGAATCATATTCTGCCACTCACAACGGCTGGAAGGCTATGATTTACAATGGTGAAGAATTCTATGAATCAAAGCGTTATGACATCAATCCTATCATTGACCGCGTAGGTGGTGGCGACTCATTCTCCGGCGGTATTATCCACGGTCTGCTCACCATGCCCAACCAGGCTGATGCTCTTGAGTTTGCTGTGGCTGCTTCTGCTCTGAAGCACACCATCCCCGGTGACTTTAACCTCGTATCTGCTGAAGAGGTGAAATCACTCGCCGGCGGTAATGCCAATGGCCGTGTGCAGCGTTAATGTAATGTCGTAATGACAAGATAATTGACCTGATAATTTATGCAAAGGGTCTCGCCATTGCGGCGGGGCTCTTTTGCTTTTAATGTGATAGACGTTATTAATCTTAACTCTTGAAATTCTTATGCTTGCCGAAAATTGGAAAATATGGAAAATTTGAGTAATTTTGCACTCTTGATTCTCTCCAAGTAAAGATTACGATTATGGGATTTTTTAACTTCTTCTCACGCGACAAAAAAGAGACACTTGATAAGGGCCTTGAAAAGACCCAGAGAGGTTTTTTTGACAGATTGTCGCATGCTATTGCCGGTAAATCGACTATTGACGACGAGGTGCTTGACAACCTTGAGGAGGTCTTCGTGACTTCTGACGTCGGTGTTGACACCACTTTACGTATTATAGACCGCATTCAGAAGCGTGTGGCCAGAGACAAATATGTCGGATCATCGGAACTCAACAAGCTGCTGTGCGAGGAGATTTCCGAGATGTTGGCTGAGAATAGCAACGAGTCTTCGCAGGAGGATTTCACCGTCCCTGCCTCACATAAACCTCACGTTATAATGGTGGTTGGTGTCAATGGTGTAGGCAAGACTACTACTATCGGCAAAATGGCAGCTCAGTTCAAGAAGGCAGGCAATAAAGTGCTTCTCGGTGCAGCCGACACGTTCCGTGCAGCAGCTATAGAGCAGCTTGAAGAGTGGGGGCGCCGTGCTGATGTGCCTGTGGTGAAACAGAAACTCGGTGCCGATCCGGCTTCAGTAGCTTTCGATACTCTGCAAAGTGCTATTGCCAACGATGCCGATGTGGTGATTATAGACACAGCAGGACGTCTTCATAACAAGAAAGGACTCATGGACGAGTTGACTAAGGTGCGCAATGTGATGCAGAAGCTTGTGCCTGATGCTCCACATGAAGTGCTCCTCGTGCTTGATGGCTCCACCGGACAGAATGCTTTTGAGCAAGCCAAGCAATTTGTGGCTGCCACCCAGGTGAATGAACTTGCTATAACTAAGCTTGATGGCACTGCTAAAGGCGGAGTGGTCATTGGTATCAGCGACCAATTTAAGATTCCGGTTAAGTACATAGGCCTTGGTGAAGGTATTGAGGATCTCCAGGTGTTCCACAAACGTGAATTCGTGGAATCACTCTTCGGAGAGAAATAACAAATATCATCCTGTCGGATATAAAGAAATCTACGATACACACACTGGTTCGTTATGGTGAAAAAGATTGCGGTTATAACTCTCGGATGTTCCAAGAATCTTGTTGATTCGGAGCGTCTGATGAGCATGCTGAGCAATGTGGGCTACGATGTAGTGGCTGCTGATAGTCCTGAGTTTCAGGAAGCTGAACCGGACATGAAATCAGTAGTGATAAATACTTGCGGTTTCATTGGTGACGCCAAAGAGGAATCGATTAACGAAATCCTGTCATGGTGCGAAGAAAAAGCCAACGGAGGTGTGGCCGCGGTATATGTGATGGGATGCCTCTCGCAACGGTATGCTGCAGAGCTACCTGGTGAGATTCCGGAGGTGGACCGTTGGTATGGCAAGACCGATTGGCCTAAATTGGTTACAGACTTGGCGCGTAAGTCGCCCGGCAGTGTCTCTTATGACCGTCTTATCACTACTCCACGCCATCATGCCTATCTGAAGATTGCTGAAGGCTGTAATCGTTTCTGTTCGTTTTGCGCTATCCCTCTTATAACAGGGCGGTATAAATCGCGCCCTATGGAGGAGATTGTCGATGAAGTGAAAATGCTCGTTAGTCGAGGAGTAAAGGAATTCAATGTCATCGCCCAGGATCTCACTAATTATGGTAAGGATCTTTATGGGAAAGTTGAAATAGCCCGACTGGTCGATGAGATTGCGTCCGTGGAAGGCGTGGAATGGATTCGTCTGCACTATGGCTATCCGAAGGACTTTCCTCTTGAACTCCTTGATGTCATGGCAAAGCATCCCAATGTTTGTAAGTACCTTGACATAGCTCTCCAGCATGTAGCCGACAATGTCCTTGAGAACATGCGTCGCCACATCACCGGCGCGCAGACACGTGAACTACTTGCGGAAATTCGTCGTAGAGTGCCTGGCATCCATATCCGTACCACACTCATGGTGGGTTTCCCCGGCGAGGGAGAAACTGAGTTCGAAGAACTGATGCAGTTTGTGGCCGAGCAAAAATTTGAGCGTATGGGTGCTTTTGCATACTGTGAGGAGGATGATACGTTCGGGGCAAAGAATTTTGCGGATGATATACCTCAGGAAATCAAGGATGAACGCCTCGGAAAACTTATGGAACTCCAGGAGAAAATCTCTGATGAGCTGCAGCAGCAGAAAGTTAGGACAATCCAACGTGTGGTTGTTGACCGTGAGGAGGCGGATTTCTATGTGGGCCGTACTCAATACGATTCTCCGGAAGTAGACCCAGAAGTGCTGATCTCCAAGACCGAACCTTTGGTTACAGGCCAATTCTACAATGTAAAAATCACATCGGCAATGCCTTTTGAACTTATGGCAGAGCCGGTAATTGACAATGGAAATTAACGAGACTTATCTTAAGGCGGCCGAAGGTTGCCTCTATTATAATATACCGTTTGCCCTTTTTGCCCTTCCGGGCGAAACCGACTTCACATTTTTTGCATCCTTGCCTGACAGCGAGGGGTGTTCGCCTGCATTCGCTGAAGGCGATGACGGTGACACATTTTTCATTAATTTCTTTGACAATGATGAGCCCTATACTGCCGGAGTGCGTAGGGAGTTGTCGGCTGAAGAGGTGTTGGAGTATGTGGCTTCATGTAATCCTGCTGACACATTCCGTGATCCGGACATTTATCCGCTCGTCTCGTCGACACACAGGGTTAGTTATGCCAACATGTTCCGTGGCGTAATGCCACGACTAAAAGAGTTCGGAGGCAAGGTGGTCATTTCTCGTCACGAGGCTCTTTTTTCACCTCGTCCGCTTCTTGATGTAGTGTGCGAATACTTTCAGGCTCTTCCATCCACATTCCGTTATCTGGTATATACTCCTGAGAGCGGTGTATGGTTCGCGGCCACTCCTGAGCTGCTCCTGCGCACACATAGCAGCTGTGACTGTGTAGAGACAATGTCCTTGGCCGGTACAAAACTTACATCTGACACCGCACCATGGGATGATAAAAATGTTGAGGAACATGAGTTTGTTACCGAATTTATCCGTGACAATCTTGCTGATGAAGGGCTTGATGTCGAGGTCGGATCTCTCTGCGAGCTGCAATTCTCCCATATAAAGCATCTTTGCAATCACATCCGGGCAACCGGACATGTGGATCCGTTGCGCCTGATGTCGCGCCTTAGCCCTACGCCGGCTGTGGCGGGGATGCCGAGGGAAGTGTCACTTGTGGAGATTGATACGTTTGAGACTCATTGTCGCCGTTGCTATGGGGGATATGTCGGTGTTCGCCTATGCGGGGATTACCATGCTTACGTCAACCTGCGATGTGCTTTTGCCGCGAGGGCGCGGACAGAGATAGCTGAAGGTTGGCTCTACAATCTCTATGCCGGTGGAGGCATTGTTAACTCGTCGGTAGAGGCCGAAGAATGGGCGGAGGCATGCTCTAAAACGAGCCTTTTGGAATCGCTGATTACCAAGGATGTCCCGTCTGAGATGCTTGTTTTCACACCTTCTAAAATCAAGTTCGTTGGTCAGACGTAGAATAGTCTGACTCCTTCGCTTTAATAGCCCCTCTCAGTGTATGCCTCATCTCCTCGTAACATCACAAAATTACATTAACGAAGATTCTAAATTCCGAATATGAAAAAAGGTAGTCCGCTCCTCATCATCTTCATCGCTGTAATAGTTGTAGTGGCCATTTCGTTCCTTCCGCTTTCACGTATGACTGGTGGGAAAGTGAAGAATTTCAGCTTGTTCAGCGACATACTAAAGGAGGTGGGAATTCTTGATGGAGAACCCTCCTATGCTTCGGAGGAGGATATTGATCCTGAATTGGTCAAGGCAATGAATGAGGGAGAGAATGCTGCTCATCCGTTATATGCCACCGACTCGGTGTTGAGCCAACCTATCGACACTATTATTTCTCCTGTCAAGCCGTCGCGTAGCGGCGAGCTTGTTGTGATTGAGGATTACACTACTCTCGGTGTCGGTCTTGTTAACCTCAAGAATGCTATTACAACAGGTCGTTTGGCTCGCATCGCAGTTGTTGGCGACAGCTATATAGAGGGTGATATTTTCACTCAGGATCTCCGTGAACTTCTCCAGTGCGAGTATGGCGGTGAAGGTGTGGGATATGTCAACATGCACAGTGACTTCCCCGGATTCCGTCGCTCGGTGAAACAAGGTGGCTCTGGATGGAAGACTTTTTTTGCCAATAAAAAGGCCGACAGCAAGTATCTTGATCTGTCTGAACAATATGCTATTCCGACCGGTACTGCAACTTCCACTTATGAAGGTACAAAGGCTTTCACGCACACTGAATCATGGTCACGGTCACGATTCCTCTTCATTGCGCCAGAAAATACTTTAATCAGTGTTAAAAGCGGAGACGGTGAATGGGAAGAACGCAATATAGTGGGGAGTCCCGACGTTCAGTGTATAGAACTTGCCGAGACAGTCAGCAATTTCGGAGTCAGGACAGCATCCACATCGCTAATAGGCCTTGGAGTTTGGCTTGACGGCACTTCAGGCGTCAGTCTCGACTGCATGTCTTCACGCGGTTTTTCAGGCATTACGCTTACTAAGATTAATCCTGAATTATGCCGTGAGATGGCCGACGTAATTGACTATGACCTGATAATCCTTGAATTCGGCATCAACGCGATGTCGGCTCAACAGAAGGACTACAGTATATACTGTTCGCGAATGGTTGAAGTGATTAACCATGTCCGTCGTTGCTATCCTCGTGCCGATCTCCTTGTGATGGGAGTTGGTGACCGTGGTGAGAAACGTGGTGGCCAGGTGCGCTCGATGTCCACGGCTCCGGCCATGATTGCTGCCCAGCGTGACGCGGCTCGCCGTGCCCACTGTCTTTTCTGGGACACACGTGAGGCCATGGGAGGCGAGGATGCAGTTGTGGCTTGGAGTAATGAAGGACTCATCAACAAGGATTATATCCACATGACTCACAAAGGTGGCGCTCGTCTCGCAAAGGAACTTTTTAACGCTATACAACACGACATAAAATGAAACACAGTGTCAGCCTTATATTGCCGGTTATCTCATTGTTCTTCCCGGTTTATCCCAGTGCCCAGACTGTCGCTCCTGATGAAGGAGAGGTGGTCAATGAAGAGGTTGTGGATGAGGAGAATGATGACGAAAAGGATATAAGGGAGAATCTGGTCATTATTCCCGGTGAAGCGGATGATATCGATATCCCGGTTCCCAACTTCATAAAGCAGAATCTGAATCACATCATATTCAATGGTGCTGATTGGTCTAAGCTACGCACGGCTTTCACCAATAGTAATAAGACTCCGGTCTCGATAGTGCATATCGGTGACAGCCATGTGCAGGCCGATATAAACACAGGGACTACTCGTGAACTTCTCCAGTATGACTTCGGAAATGCCGGTAGAGGGCTAATCTCTCCGCTGAAACTCAGTGGCACGAATGAGCCTTCCGATTATTTCTTCCAGAGCCGGAATTCATGGAATGCAGTCAAGCTCATGAGTGCGTCATGGCGCCAGACTGTCGGTTTTACCGGAGCCTCCATACGTCCGACGAGCAGCTCAAGCGAATTCTCCATAGGGACATCCGAACGTGATGATTACAATCCATTTTCATCTGCAACCATTTTTCACAACGGCAAGCTGAACATCAAGAGTGTTACTAATGCCGATGGTAACCCTGTGCATTACCGCACCATTCCGTCGCGTGACTATACTCAGATTGTCATGGCATCCGACGAGACAAAAATCAATGTCCAGTTCTCATCGGCAGGTGATCTTACGGTTTTCGGAGCATCTTTATCAGGCGATCGTCCCGGTGTGTTCTATCATGCTATTGGTAATAACGGTGCCACCTATGACACATATAACCGCATAGGAAATGTAGGGGCAGGTATAAACCCTTTGCAGCCTAATCTTGTTATAATCTCGCTTGGCACCAATGAGGCTTTTGGACGTCTTGACACACGAGGGTTCACACGGTCAATTGACCGCCTTGTCAATAACATCCGTACTGCCAATCCGGAGGCCTTGATTCTGCTCACCACACCCATGGAGTGTCACCGCAGCGTCAAGTCCACTAAAAAGGTTAAAGTGCGCACCAAGCGTCGTAAAGGACGTAAGGCCGGTTACCGTACTGTCACTAAGACCACCAAGTCCTATGCTGTCAACAGTAACATTTCTCCTCTCCGACAGGCTATTCTTGACTATGGGAAAGAGAATGGTATAGCTGTCTATGACTGGTATGATGTTGCCGGAGGGAGTGGTGCAAGCGCCAACTGGATAAGCAACAATCTGTTTGCTCCTGACCGCGTCCACCACACGCGCAAAGGTTATAATCTGGAAGGGCGCCTGCTTTATGATGCCTTGATGGATGCGCTGCGTCAGCAGTCTCAAGAAGTTGTCCAAGCAAATTGAACCATTGCACTGAGGTGTCGGTATTCTGTTTAATATCGATATCATACGGATGCGTTCAAGCACAGTCCCCTTTTATCCATCACAACTTTTTATCGAATTAAGAACGTTGGAATTCATTACTCGCTGGCTCTCTGAGCTTTCTTCTATATTTAATCCGGCCCTTGAACGCCTAAACATAGATGTCGACAAGCTGACTGATCTGCTTGTCTACGACCCTGCACAGCCGTTGCTCTTCAATACCGGACTGTTCATGGTCTTGTTTGTGCTGTTTTTGGCTGTCTATCGTCTTCTGGGTGGCTTCAGGGTTGCGAAGATGATATTTGTGATTCTTTTCTCTCTTTACTTCTACTATAAGTCATCGGGAGTGTATTGTCTAATCCTCATCGGGGTGTGTCTGAGTGATTATATCCTCGGTCTCTGTATGCAGCAGTCCGTCGGAGAGGGTAGAGGGAAAGCTTTTTTGAGGAAATTCATCGTATTCCTTAACGTCGGCATAAATATAGGAATGCTTGCCTATTTCAAGTATTTCAATTTGATTATCGATACTTTCTCGCAATTTTTCAATACGCGCATCGATGCAATGACATTGTTATTGCCTGCCGGTATATCATTTTTCACTTTCCGTTCCATAAGTTATATCGTCGACATATATCGTGGCGAGATTAAGGCTTGCCGCAATTTACTTGACTATATGTTCTTCCTCACCTTCTTCCCGCCTCTGTTGGCCGGTCCTGTGGTGAGGGCTAAGGATATGCTGCCACAGATAAAAGCCAATCCGTCACCTACGCGCGAGATGACATCCGAAGGTATTTTCCTTATAATCACAGGTTTGGTCAAAAAGGTGATCATCGCTGATTTCATCAGTGGCAACTTTGTGGATCGAGTGTTTGACAATCCTGCTCTTTACAGTGGATTCGAAAACCTTATGGCTACTTTCGGATTCACTATCCAGCTCTATTGCGATTTTTCAGGTTACAGTGATATGGCCATCGGTATTGCACTGCTGCTCGGTTACAGATTCAAGGAAAACTTCAATGCTCCCTTCAAGGCTCAGAATCCTACTGAGTTCTGGCATCGTTGGCATATATCCTTATCCACATGGCTCCGTGATTACGTATACATTCCGCTCGGGGGCAACCGTTGTTCACGACCGAGAGCCTATTTCAACCAGTTTGCCACAATGGTTATAGGTGGTTTATGGCATGGCGCGTCATGGATGTATGTGATATGGGGAGCAGTCCATGGAGTTTTGCTCGTGATTCACAAGATGCTTCGGAGTGTGTTACGGATGTCGGCGTCGGGAGCGGTTGTCACAGGCGATGGCGAGCTGATGATGATATCTGCTACTCAGAAACCATCGTCGTGGATGAGAGGTGTGAACGCGCTGTTCACATTCGTGTTGATTGCCTTGGTTTTCATGCTTTTCCGTGCTCCCTCAATGGAGGATGTAGGTATGATGTGGCATCAGATTATTTTCGATTTCCATATCTCGGTGGCGCCGCAGTTTGTTGGTGGCTATCTTACAATTGTGGTGGCCATGGCGGCAGGATATCTGCTGCATATATCTCCAAGCAGTTGGACTTGCCGTTTGAGGGCACTGTTTGATGCTTCGCCTGTTATAGTGCAGGCGCTTGTGCTTGCTTTGGTGCTACTTATTGTCATCCAAGTGCGTCAGAGTGACATCGTTCCCTTCATCTATCTTCAGTATTGATTTCTTCCGTCAATAAAGTTTTGGTGTGAAATCGTTACTCTTTTAACCAATTGTTTTAATTTTACCATAAAAATTTAAACAGTTTCTTGGAAAAAAGTGTAACTTTGGGGTGTTGAAACTAACACTTAACATTATTCTCACACCATGCTTAGACCAGAAGACCTTGAATTACTTAAACAAAAGGGAATTAGTGAATCAGAAGTAGAAGCGCAGTTACAGCGTTTTGTCACAGGTTTCCCTTATCTGAAAATTGAAGATGCAGCGCGTGTGGGTGCCGGCATATTCCGTCTTGACGATGAAGAGATAGCCGCAGCCCTCGACCGTTGGAAAGAATATCTCCATCATGGAGGCGAAGTGTGTAAATTCGTGCCTGCGTCAGGTGCAGCTTCGCGTATGTTCAAAGCCCTTTTCGAATATGTTGATGGTGGCACAGACGAACTCAAAGAGGGTAGCCCTGTAGCCACTCTCATTGAAAATATTGATAAACTTCCTTTCATCCCCGAGCTCAATGCTGCCGTTGGAAAACTCTATGGCAAATCTCTTGACGAGCTTTTGAAAGAGGGTCGTAACCGCGACATTATCGCAGCCATCGTAAATCCTGACGGCATGAATTACGGAGGGCTGCCCAAAGGTTTGCTGAAATTCCATACATATCCCGAAGGATCACGCACACCTATTGAGGAACATCTCGTGGAGGGTGCCCAGACAGCAGCTAATTCGAAAGGCATTGTGAATCTTCACTTCACCGTGTCGCAGAATCATCGTAAACTCTTTGAGGAGAAGCTTGCAGAGGTAATCCCCGCAACAGAGAAAAAGACAGGTGTTAAATTCAATGTGTCAATGAGCGAGCAAAAGCCCTCAACCGATACCATTGCTGTCAATCCTGACAATACCCCCTTCATGGAGGATGGCCATCTTTTGTTCCGTCCCGGAGGTCATGGTGCGCTCATTCAGAATCTTAATGATATCGAGTCAGCTGTAGTTTTCATCAAAAACATTGACAACGTTGTGCCTGACTCAAAGCGTGCTGATACCATCCGTTATAAGGAGGTTCTTGGTGGCCTCCTACTTCAGGTCCATGACCAGATTGAAGAGGATCTCATCGCTCTTGATGAAAAACTTTATACTCCTGCCGATCTCAAGCGCATGCTTGACTACCTCCACACTGTACTCAATGTCAAGGATGCCTCGACAGAGAACCTCGATGATGACGCTGTGGTTGAATACCTGAAACGCAAGCTCAACCGTCCTTTACGAGTTTGCGGCATGGTGCGCAACGAGGGAGAACCCGGCGGCGGTCCGTTCATAGCCTACAATCCTGACGGCTCTTCATCACCCCAGATTCTCGAAAGCAACCAAGTTGATCCAAATAATGATGACTACAAGAAGATGATGGCATCAGCCACTCATTTCAACCCGGTTGACCTCGTATGTTATATTAAGGATATCCACGGTAAGAAATTTGATCTTCCTTCCTATGTGGATCCGGCTACAGGATTCATATCATCCAAGTCAAGCCACGGCAAGGAGCTTCGTGCAATGGAGCTACCCGGCCTTTGGAACGGAGCTATGAGTGACTGGAATACAGTGTTCGTTGAAGTACCTATCTCTACTTTCAACCCTGTCAAGACAGTCAACGATCTTCTCCGTCCGGCTCATCAGGGATAATCGCGGACTCACACAGGGCATAAACCTCCGTATTTCATGACGAGTGGTTTATGCCCTTTTATTTCACCACGCTAAATGTGAGATGTCGATAAGCGGTCAACACTTTTTAACTCTCGCTTGTTATACAATCAACATGTAATTTATCTATTTGATGAGTAAGAGAGATGACATAAGAAAAATCTGGCAGGAGAGTTTCAAGGACTCACGAGAGTATGTGAAGATGTACTTTGACCAGGTTTACCGCGACGAGGACGCATTGCTGTTGCAAAACGAAGAAGGATTGCCGGTGAGCAGCTTGTTGCTTCAGCGTTATGCGATGACATTTCATGGGGCTCTCCCTACGGTGAGCTATATAGCCGGTGCCGCCACGCGCCGTAACCAACGGGGCAAAGGCTACATGTCGCGTTTGATGGTGGATGCTCTTGAAGCATCAGCAGCACGTGGCGACATGCTCTGCTCGTTGATTCCTGCCAATGAGGCCCTCTATTATTTCTATCGGCGCTATGGGTTCAGCACTGTGTTTTATACAAAGGAGCAGCGTTTCACTGCGCTTCACCCCTTCCCGGTTCATGGCGAATATCATCATCTCGATGATACTATAACTGATGAAGTAGGGGAGGCGTTCAACCGTTTCCAGATGGAACGTAGATGCTATATCATCCACTCGCAGAGGGATTTCTACAATATTCTCGCCGATCTTCAGATGGATGGCGGTGATTTCGTGGTGATGGCTCGTGATGATGAGGACCATGGTCACGAAATCGTGTCTATGGCATGGGCCAGAATGAACGATGATGTGCTGCTTGTCACTGATGTCATGGGTGAGTCAGAGGACGCCCGGGCCGCTGCCTTGCGACAGTTGCGTGGCATGCATGGCGACACACCTTTCTTGCTTTACGGCCGTCCCACTGACACGATGGGAGGACGATTGATGCCGAGAGGAATGGGACGTGTTGTGAATGCAGGGAAAGCGCTTGAAATAATAGCCGGGGCTTATCCTCACTTCGCGGCAAAAATAAAGGTGACAGATAAACTGTTGCCTGCTTATAATTCGCACACCTATATCGTGGATGGTGGCACGTGTATGATTGATGACGGTTACCGTGGCAGATTGGATTTCGATGTCACTGTCGACGTGTTTACCGACATCCTTTTCAGCTCACCGGTGACCGGTGATATACTCCGTTTCCCCAGCGAAAGGCCTATGATAAGTCTAATGCTTGATTAAAGGGCCGAAGAATAATGAACGAATAATACAGAATAAAACATATACCGACATGATCATCAATTCCGCTCGTTTTTCCATATCAAATTCAAAAGTCAGCAAATGCCCTTCTGACCAACGCCATGAGTATGCTTTCATCGGTCGAAGCAATGTGGGAAAATCGTCTCTAATCAATATGCTTACAGGCCATTCTAAGCTTGCCAAGACATCCTCAACTCCCGGTAAGACTCTGCTTATAAATCATTTCTTGATTAATGACGATTGGTATATCGTTGACTTGCCCGGTTATGGTTTTGCCAAGCGTGGCAAGGCTCAGCGTGAAGAGTTGGAGAAGATGATAAGCGGTTACATCCTTCATCGTGAGCAAATGACCAACCTGTTTGTGCTTATCGACTCGCGTCATGCTCCCATGAAGATTGACATGGAGTTCTTTGACTGGCTTGGTGAGAATGGTGTGCCTTTTGCCATCGTCTTCACTAAGCTCGACAAAATGGGAAATGTGGCTGGTAAGCGTAATGTTGAGGCGTACTGCAAGAAGCTCCTTGAAACCTGGGAGGAACTGCCTCCGATATTCCTCACGTCAAGTGAGGATGGGCGTGGCCGACAGGAACTGCTTGATTATATCGAGGAGCTTAATAAACTCCCTGTTTCCGCCGTGGAGGAATGAACCCATCGGGGCGGTGAGGTGTTTTACTAACAAAATAATCACTTAAAACTATTATGTTATGGAAAAGAAACCTACCGCTCAGGAAGTAAAGGAGTCCAAGAAATATCGTGGTGTGGATGTAAACATTGCCGACGATGATAAGGTGTCCCCTAAAATGGTGAAAAACGAAACTGCAGAGTTGAATAACAACCCGCGCAACACCGATGCTGAGGACATGTGATATCTTTGATGTTCATCGAGAAATTATAATAACAATTTGAGTCTCCGGGCTCTGTGGCAATCCCCTTTGGCGCAGAGCCTTTATTTTTTCTCTTTTTGTCGATAAGATGGCGAACAAGTAGCGATGAGGGTGTTGCAAATCAGCGGTAAATTTTCTAACTTTGTAAGTTAGATAATCCACTAAGCCTCTATGAAATATCTGCCAATAATCTTTTGCGCTTGTCTTTCTCCTTTTTTCGCCAATGGCGCGGAGTTAGCTTGGAGCGGAAGTCCCGAGAAAATAATCCAAATAGATGCTCCCGCCTCGTCGGGGCTCGACGCCGTGTACGTGCTTGACGGATTGAGTGGGGTGAAAGCCGCCTATGCATCGCCTGCTGCTGCCGGTGTGAAATGGTTCCGATATTCAAATCTTGGAGGCGGTTACGCTGAAGAGCTGTCGGGTGTCAGGGTAGATGGTGGCTCTTCCATCCTTGATGTTGTGGAAGGAGACATGGGCTATATAATAGAGGATGGCAATGAGAGGCATTATTTCTGGGTGGTTGACTATAGTCGCCATGAACTTGCATTGTCAGGAATCACGGAGGCTGAGGAGCGTGATTGTGACCGGATTGGGTTGGCTGTGGCCGGTAAAGGTGATGAGATTGTGTATTATTCCATCAACGGTCGACGTCTTGTCCTGTCACGTGACTTGCAGCTCGACTACACATCCTTGTCTTATGACGAAGACAGCAAGAGCTATGTTCAAGTGCCTGAGGAAGCAACGTTTGAATACCTTCCCACAACTCTTCATGTAGAAGCTCCTCTCTGTGCTACGGATTTTACTCTGACAGGTGACAGGTTCCTGAAAGAATGGGGACGCGAGATTTCTGTGAGTTCATCTACGGTACAGCCATTTGCCGTACAGGCACAGACCTCAGCTATCCAGAATGAACGTTCCAATGATAATGAGATTGTATCAGGAAGCGGCGGAGATCTTGGTGGATCTGCTCCTTGTGAAATTGAGTTCTCAGCAGCTGTTACAGATGCGGCAATCTTTACTGAATGGCAGTTCTCGTCCTATCCGGAGTTTGAGGATGTTGATATACGTATGTCGGAATTGAATGTTACCCATACCTTTACGGAAGAAGGGATGACTTATGTCCGCTTCGTCTGCGCCAACGCCTCGGGAGAATGTGAATATTACGGTCCGACTTACGAGATATCGATAGGTGCATCATCCCTGAAGTGCCCCAATGCTTTCTCTCCGGGGAATGCAGATGGAGTGAATGATGAGTGGAAAGTGAGCTATTCGTCAATCGTGGATTTTGAATGTCATATCTTCAATCGCCATGGTCAAAAAATGACATCATTTTCCGATCCCGCCCAGGGATGGGATGGTAAGTATAAAGGTAAGCTTGTCCCGGCTGGAGTGTATTACTATGTCATCACCGCTCGTGGGGCGGATGGAAAGAAATATAACCTGTCAGGCGATATAAATATAGTGAATTATAAATAGTCATACTACCATAAACAAACCAACACATAACTAAAATTTATTAATCTGCAATTCTAATCAGCTTATGAAATTACAACGAAAGATAATGTTTGGTGCTGTATGCGCTACAGCCGCCATCGCGATTATAGCTCCGGCTGAAGAAGCCTCGGCAGTGACTCCTGCCACTGTTACCGACGATGTAAGAGTGGAGTTGTCTGATGTAGTAAATCCGGTTGTCCCCGAAACAGTTACGTTTGCCGGAAAGAAAATAAGTCTTGATCCCACCCACATGTGGGAGCGTCTCGACCGAGAGTTAACAGCCATGAGCTATACGCATGGCAATACCTTGCTTGCCATCAAGCGGGCCAACAGATATTTCCCGGTTCTGGCTCCAATCCTAAAAAAGAACGGTGTGCCCGACGATATGATATATCTTGCAGTTATAGAATCAACACTTAATCCCAGGGCTCTTTCCGGGGCAAAGGCTGGTGGCTTATGGCAATTCATGCCTTCCACTGCAAAGGAGTATGGACTCGAAGTGAACGACTATGTGGACCAGAGGTATGATCCGATAAAAGCCACAGAGGCTGCATGTAAATATCTTAAGAATGCTTATGCCAAATATGGCAATTGGGAATCAGTGGCTGCAAGTTATAATGGTGGAATGGCACGGATCACTAATGAACTTGCCGCACAGCAAGTGTCATCTGCCTACGACCTATATCTCGCAGATGAGACAATGCGCTATATCTTCCGCCTTCTTTCCATGAAACTTATCATGGAAAATCCTCAGGCTTATGGCTACAATCTGACAGCCGATCAGCTTTATCAACCTATGGAATACACCGTGGTTGAGGTCTCTGAGCCAGTAGACGATTGGGCAGATTGGGCTAAAAAGCATGGGACTGATTATATGACTCTGCGTGAAAATAACCCCTGGATACGTGCTAAATCTCTCCCAAACAAAACAGCGAAGACATATCAAGTGTATATTCCCACCAAGGATTCACTTTCACGCTCTAAACAGAAGAAAACAGTCTATAATCCAGCGTGGGTTGTGGACAGATAAGGGAAAAGTAAATTATACCGATGAATTCCAATTCCGTAAACAGTAATAGTCTCAGTGTGCTCGGCGCAAGAGTGCACAATCTCAAAAATATTGATGTGGAGATTCCCCACAATGCTCTCACGGTCATTACCGGTCTGAGTGGCAGCGGGAAATCCTCCCTGGCTTTTGACACGATTTTTGCCGAAGGCCAACGTCGTTATATAGAGACATTCTCAGCTTATGCCAGGAATATGCTTGGCAATCTTGAGCGTCCGGATGTGGATAAAATCACGGGACTCAGTCCGGTGATTGCCATAGAGCAAAAGACAATCAATCGAAATCCGCGAAGTACCATCGGCACCACTACCGAGGTATATGACTTCCTGCGCCTGCTTTATGCCAGGGTAGGAACAGCTGTGAGCTATGTGACCGGTGAGCCGATGATTAAATACACGCGTGAACAGATTGTCAACCTCATACTCGAAAAGTATGACGGTCGCAAGGTGTATATTCTTGCCCCACTTATCAAAAACCGTAAAGGACATTATAAAGAGCTCTTTGAGCAGTTGCGCAAAAAAGGGTTTCTGACAGTGCGTGTTGATGGCGAATTGCGTGAACTCACTCTCAACATGAAGGTGGACCGTTATCGCAATCATGACATCGAACTTGTCATAGACCGACTGAAGGTTTCACCCAAGGATCTCACACGCCTTGAAGCAACTGTCGGTGATGCATTGAAACAGGGTGACAAGCAGGTGATGATTTATGATGTCGATGCCGACCGTGTTAGCTACTTCTCGCAGACACTAATGGATGCTGCAAGTGGCATATCATATCGTGAGCCGGCGCCTCATAATTTCTCATTCAATTCTCCCTTGGGTGCTTGTCCGTGTTGTAAAGGTCTGGGTTATGTCAATCTCGTGGATCGTGAAAAGATAATACCCAACCCATCGCTTTCGATTCATGAGGGTGGAATACTGCCGCTTGGCAAATACAAGAACTCGATGGTGTTCTGGCAGATAGACGCTATATGCAAGAAGTATGGCCACACCATCAAGACTCCAATCAAGAATCTCCCTGAGGAGGCGATGGGCGACATTCTCAACGGTACTCCCGAACGGCTTGTGATAGAGAATGACACGATGGCCACCTATAATTTTTTCCAAACCTACGAAGGTCTGGTTAAATATATAGAAATGCAACAGGGGGAAGAGGCATCAGCAGCTGCAAAGAAATGGAGCGAAGGGTTCTTCTCACGTGCCGTATGCCCGGAATGTAATGGAGACCGGCTCAACCGTGAGGCATTACACTTCTTTATAGATGGGAAGAATATTGCTGACCTGAGTCGGCTTGATATATCCGAACTCTATGAATGGTCACAGACTGTGGAGGAAAGGCTTTCACCTACGCAATTGTTGATAGCACGTGAAATAATGAAGGAGATAAGGAGCCGATTGAAGTTCCTGGTGGACGTCGGGCTCGATTATCTGCAACTCAACCGAGCTTCTGCCACATTGTCGGGTGGAGAGAGTCAGCGTATAAGGCTTGCAACACAGCTTGGCAGCCAGTTGGTCAATGTCCTTTATATTCTTGATGAACCTTCCATCGGACTCCATCAGCGAGACAACAGACGCCTGATTGACTCGCTCAAACAGTTGCGCGATGCTTCCAATTCAATCCTTGTGGTGGAACATGACAAGGATATAATGCTCGAGGCCGACCATATAGTGGATATAGGTCCGAATGCCGGACGTAAGGGTGGGGAAGTTGTATTCTCCGGCACCCCGGAGGAGATGCTTGATACAGATACTCTCACCGCCCGTTATCTGAATGGAAATTTGTCAATCCCTGTGCGAGAGAAGCCACGCAAAGGTTCCGGTAAGAAAATCGTACTCAAAGGGGCATCAGGAAATAACCTACGCGATGTTACGCTGACACTTCCCTTAGGTAAATTCGTGTGTGTGTCGGGAGTTTCGGGCAGCGGGAAATCATCATTGATCAACGCCACTCTGCAACCGATTCTAAGTCAGAAATTCTACAGATCACATACGGCCCCTCTGCCCTATAAGTCGATTGAAGGGTTAGAACATATTGATAAGGTAGTGACTGTTGACCAGTCTCCACTCGGCAAATCGCCACGCTCAAATCCAGCCACTTATACGGGGGTGTTTACGGCTATCCGTGACTTGTTTGCAAGTCTTTCGGAGGCTAAAATCCGAGGATACCGTCCTGGCAGATTCTCGTTTAATGTAGCTGGTGGCCGATGTGAGACATGTAATGGCAATGGATATAAGACCATTGAGATGAACTTTCTTCCGGACGTTCTTGTGCCATGTGAAACCTGTGGTGGCAAGCGGTATAACCGTGAGACACTTGAGGTAAGGTTCAAAGGTAAATCTATTTCCGATGTCCTCGATATGACCATCAATCAGGCTGTGGAATTTTTCGCAGGTGTCCCTGCTATCCTGAATAAGATTAAAGTATTGCAGGATATCGGCCTTGGCTACATAAAGCTTGGCCAACCATCTTCGACGCTCTCCGGAGGTGAGAACCAACGTGTGAAATTGGCAACTGAACTTTCTCGCCGTGACACTGGCAATACCTTGTTTATACTTGATGAGCCTACCACCGGATTGCATTTTGATGATATCCGAGTGTTGCTTAATGTGCTTAACCGTTTGGTTGAAAAAGGCAACACCGTACTGGTGATCGAGCATAACATCGAGGTGATATGTGCCGCTGACCATGTGATAGACATGGGGCCGGGTGGAGGAAAAAATGGCGGACAAATAATAGCCACCGGTTCTCCGATTGAGATTGCAGCCAAGGCTTCACCCACTGCACCCTTCATAAAAGAGGCTATTGATGCGGTCCGAAACCGTGTCGGCAATGCTACAGAATAACTATTAACTTTCAGATATTTGACTTACTGATGGTAAAACAGAATGAATTTTCTTTGAGTCCACGTAGACGCGGTGTGCATCTTGTGACAGCTGAAATCGTGGCGCACTTACCGGAGTTGCCTGCGGCCGGAATCGTAAACCTCATGATCAAACATACATCTGCTGCGTTGTCGTTGAATGAGAATGCAGATCCTGATGTGCGTGAAGATTTGAATGCTATATTTGACCGTATGGTGCCTGAAAATTCCCCATATTTTCTCCATACGTTTGAAGGTTCGGATGACATGCCGGCCCATGCAAAATCGGTGATAGTTGGTCCCTCTCTGACTATTCCTGTGACTAATCACAGGCTTAATCTTGGCACATGGCAAGGCATATATCTTTGTGAATTCCGTAACCATGGTGGCCCTCGCAAGGTGGTGGCTACTGTGATAGGTGATTGATTTAGCCTGTTGACTATGTTGGAAATTATTGCTTATGGATTATATACAGAACTGCAACAAAGCGATATGTGATAATATCGAGATCCTGAGTCGGGAACACAGGCCACTGCTCTCGCAAAACATTCTCGGACAGATGCGAAATCTCCTTGATCACATCTGTGTGAAAATCTATGAGGCCAATGGTGGAGCGATATGTGATAATGAGTATCAGAACATCTGCAATGCACAGGCATTTGTGTGGCGATTAGGTAGGCTTCACTTCTTAAAGGAGTTGCATGATATGTTGCAAATATCTGCCTCGCACTACACGTTTGATCCTGACAGTTCGGAGCGGTTGATGCTGAAGTATTATGAGTATCTTCTCCGTATCAGGGAATTGATGGAGCGGGATTTCGGGATTCATTTGCTGCATAATCTTGAGAAATTCCCGATGGATACCGACACGTCATTCCGTGAGTTCCACGCGGCGATTGCCGAGAAGATTGAAACGTTATCGATGGTCAACGCCAAGACTTATGAAAACAGGTTTTATATCGAGAAGATAAAACCCATCTTCGTTGACGGTCGAATATATTACGAGGTCACTTTCACTCCGGCTAATGACAAAACAAGCAAGTTTGACCGTATCATAGCTTTTACAAAACTGGATTTACCGTCATATTACGCAGTAAAGTTACGTCTGGTATCGGAAACAATTTCTTTAGAGGGCGCTCCCATGCCTATTTCGGTGATTGTTGGTTACGATGTGGCTGTCCGACCTTGTGAATTCACGAATCTGGCAAGAATTTTCGGTTACAAAATCCCGATGTCGGTCACAAGGGAGTATCTGAATCTCATGAAGTTCCTGCAGCTGACGCATCTCTCGCTCACGGATGTAATGGATTTTAATGATGATGATTTCGACTGGTTTATAGAGACTTTGCGACAGGATGCAAATACATCCCATCTTGAGAAGCTCCTTACTATATGCCGTGAAAGAATTGTGGGGCGGAAATCGGGGCATAACGTGTTGCGTTATCTGCTTCGCCATCTACCGAACAAGGTGATAAAAAGGCAACTCTTCCATGAACCATGCAGGATTTTCGACGGCCTTTACCTCAGCCCCCAAGCCAAGCCGTTCGATCGCATGCCATACTATTTCTCATTGTCGCAGCACAATCCACGTGTCAGTGATCTGCTGGCCACAATTCCGGTGGATGGGCATAAACATGAACTATTGGCACGTCGCATTAAGTATAATTGTGAGCAGGAGGGACGTCTTTATACAGATATAGAGGAATTGGAGAGTTTCGGTGATGCGGAAGCTCTCATCAGGGAGTTTAACGATGCATTACATCCGGCTCATGCTCATTGTACGATAGAGCGTTATCGCACATATTGCTATATACGTGAGTATGAGAACAATGTCTATGAAGTCATATCGGCCCTAAAAGACCTGAATAATGCCGGAGGGGTGACAAATTACGGAAATACAGTCAGAGCATGGCTCTCATCTCCTCTCGTGACTATTGACGAGGATAAAGAGAGGGTGTTGCTGTCGCTTTTTGCCGATTCAAAAGTGGGATTCATATATGGAGCTGCCGGGACAGGGAAATCTACTCTTATAAATTACATATCCCATCTGTTCAGTTCCCAGTCGAAGCTTTATCTGGCCAACACGCATCCGGCTGTGGAGAATCTGCGTCGCAGGGTGGATGCAGGAAATGCTGTATTCATGACTGTTGCCGCCTATCTGTCCAGTCAGGCTTGCCTGTTGCCACGCGATATTTTGATAATCGATGAATGCAGTACACTCAGCAATCAGGATATGCGTGCTATTGTGCAACGAGGCAATTTCAAACTATTGCTGCTTGTCGGTGATATGTTCCAGATAGAGGCCATACTTTTCGGCAATTGGTTTAGTGTGGCGTTTAACGCTTTTAATGGAAAAAATTGCAGGGCAGTCCTTGAAAAGACCTACCGTACCTCTAACCCAAGGCTCCTTAAAGTTTGGGAATGCGTAAGGAACGTCTCCCCTGACATTCTTGAGTTTCTCACCAAGGGTGGCTTTTCATCGAGGTTTGATAATTCAATCTTTGTCCCGGCCGATGATGACGAAATTATCCTCACGCTTAATTATGATGGATTATATGGCATAAATAACATCAATAAATTTCTGCAACATAGTAATCCGAACGAAGCTGTGCAATGGGGAGTGCATACCTATAAAGTCGGTGACCCAGTGCTGTTCAATGACTCATACCGTTTCTCCCAATGGCTCTACAACAATCTTAAGGGGCGTATCCTTGATATTGAGGTGGGGGATGACTGGATTGACTTCACGGTAGAGGTCGCAACGGTGCTTAACGGTCTGGAGATAGAAGGCGCTCCTTTTGAACTCTGCGAAGCGAGAGAGGCCAACTCATCAGTCGTAAAATTCAGGGTGCAAAAAGAGAGCGATGCCGATGATGACAATGACAGGGAGGAAACCATAGTTCCGTTTCAGATTGCCTATGCCGTATCAATACATAAAGCCCAAGGCCTGGAATATAATTCGGTCAAGATTGTCATAACCCGAGAGGCTGAGGAGCAGATAACTCACAACATATTCTATACGGCAATTACCAGAGCTCGTGACAAACTTAAGATTTACTGGAGTCCTGAGACAGAAAATCACGTGCTTTCGTCATTGAAACAGAAATTCAATCATAAGGACTATGGCATATTGCAAAGTAAATACCCATGTTTTCGTAAAGGACATTAAAGAGTTGAATCATGAATAATAAATTTGAAAGTCTGCGCCATTTGCTTGAACTTGATAGAAGTGTGCGCCGATATGATGAGTCTCGTGAAATTTCAATCCCCACGTTGGAGCGCCTGATAGATTTGACACGGTATTGCGCATCGGGCCGCAATATGCAGCCGCTACGTTACCGTATGGTGGTTAGAGAAGATGAGAAGCGTGAGTTGTTTCCCCTCCTTGCATGGGCCGGATATCTGAAAGATTGGAATGGCCCGGAAGAAGGAGAGCGTCCGGCTGCTTATCTCGTGCAATTCCTTGATACACGCTATGGTGAAAACTGCCTATGTGATGATGGGCTGCAACTTCAAGCTATTACTCTTGGCGCATGTGCACTTGGGATAGGGGGATGTATCATCAAAGCGTTCAATCAACCTAAGGTCAAGAATCTGCTTGGGCTTGATGACCATCTGGTGCCTCGTTATGTCTTAGCCCTTGGTTACCCGGCTGAAACAATAGAGATTGAGGATATGTCAGGACTGCCTGATGCCGATTGTAAGTATTACCGAACTCCCGATGGTGTGCATCACGTACCTAAACGTCCGCTATCTGAATTGATTGTAGAATAATCACGTAGCAAATATTCTCGACCATAGGCAAATAGGAGATTGGTGATTATGTCAGCGATCTCTTCCGCCATGTCCGGCAAGTCATTATATAATGACTTGCCGATTTACTATGTTGTTGATGCAAAACCTACACGTCAGCCCCATCTTTGAGTGCCTGTCCGAGCCATGCAAAGAAGCATACAACCATAATTATTATAGACATATTCAAGCTTATCTTTAAGTCCTTGGAAAGCCACCATGGCTTTCGTGAGCAAAATTAGTTATGTGCCGGGCCATAAAATTGCGCATGCAAGTTAAAAAATATTTTAATAGGCCAATTATGTTGCATCGTCTCTGACTTATGCTCGTACTCCAATATTACCGGGGTATAATAATTTAATGGGGGAACTTGAAATAGCTTATGGTAATTGAGATTACAGATTATAGTATATCCGTTTTCGCAATAATGTGAGGATACCTCCACGTGATAATAGATATGCCAGAAACGCAATCCACAGTCCATGGTTCCCCATGGTTTCATAACAGATATTGTATATGATAAAGTATATGGCAGTGGCTATTGCCATTGAAATTAACATGCTTCTGGTATGGGTGGCGCCTATATAAATGCCATCCCATGTGAATGCCGCAAATCCAACGCATGGAATAGCAATCACCCAGTAAAAATATTCTTTTGACGATTCTATGACCGTGATTTCGCTGCTTAACAGTCCCATGATCCATGTCCCTCCGAGCATATATATCACGGTAAAGATAATGGCGGTGGCTGCTCCCCATCTGAATAATGCATTTATGCAGAGCCGGAGATTATGTTTGTCACGTGCCCCGATATAATACCCAGCCAATGATTCCCCCGCGTAGGCGAAGCCATCCATGAAATAGGAAAAGAGAATGAAAAACTGCATCAGCAGTGTGTTGACAGCAAGGATTATTGTGCCTTGTGAGGCTCCGACGCGTGTAAACCAAACCGTAACGGCTATCAGGCATAGTGTGCGTAGAAAAATATCAATGTTGACCGAGAAGAACCTACGTAACTCATCAGTTTTGAAAAGCCTTTTAATATCTGGAAGGACAGGCGCATATCTGACCGTTATGAATGAGACACCGACTATCATTCCTATCCATTGGGCGGTGAGGGTTCCGCAGGCCACACCCTTGATCTGCATTTTAAACACAATGACAAGCACGAGGCTTACCACAATATTAGATATATTGATTATAAATGATATCCACATCGGTGTCTTTGCATCCTTCATTCCGAGTAGCCATCCGGATATGACGTAGGTGAGGAGCACTGCCGGAGCTCCCCATATAAGAATTGAAAAATATTCCTTTGCCATATATGCAGTCTCACCGGTCACATCCATAATTGCCGTTGAAATCCGGATTATAGGATACTGGAGGCATACAATCAACATGGAGACTATAAGAGCAATCAAGCCTCCTCGATATAGCACAGTGTCGCATCCGGTCTTATCTGCTGCGCCGTTGGCTTGTGCAGTCATCCCGCTTGAGCCCATACGCAGGAATCCGAAAAGCCAGTATATCATGTTGAATATTGTTCCGCCAATCGCGATTGCCGCTATGTAGACTGCGCTACCTAAATGACCAACAATCACCACATCCATCAGCGCGAGCAGTGGTGTGGTGATGTTGGTCATAATCGACGGAATGGCGAGTGCCAATATCTCCCGATTAATTTTCCGCATATAAATGTCTTATCGTTTTACTCGCATGGAATCCCATATTAGATATACAATAAGAAGTGCATAGACACCTAACCCGGCCCATTGAACAGATATCGCATCCATCGGATTCACATACTCGAAGCCCAGGAAGCGGGTCAATGCAGCAAATACTCCGAAGAGTGCGCCACCGGCGATTAGGCCAGAGGAGATAAGTGTGCCTCTGTCTCTACGGGCATCGTTGAGAGCCTTATCGGTTGAACGGCTACCAACGAACCATGCGATGGCACCACCGATAAGAAGAGGTGTATTGAGTGACAATGGTATGAACATACCGAGGCAGAATGCCAAGGCAGGAACTCCAAGCCAATTAAGGAGGAGTGCAAGAATGGCACCTACCATATATAGAATCCAAGGAGTGTCGCCTCCCATCATCAGAGGTTCGATTACTTTGGCCATGGCATTAGCCTGTGGCGCCACCAAAGCATTGTCGCCGGTGAACCCATACACCTGGTTGAGCAGCAAGATTACACCACCGACAGTTGCCGCTGACACAAGTGTGCCGAGGAATTTCCAAGACTCCTGTTTTTTAGGAGTTGAGCCAAGCCAGTAGCCAACTTTAAGGTCTGTGACAAAACCTCCGGCCATTGAAAGAGCCGTACATACCACACCTCCTATCACCATTGAGGCAACTATGCCGGACGTGCCGCTGAGACCGATGCCTACGAAGATTGCCGATGCGATAATCAGTGTCATGAGTGTCATGCCCGATACCGGATTAGACCCCACGATAGCTATGGCGTTCGCAGCCACAGTTGTGAACAAAAATGCGATTACGGTCACGACAATCCAGGCGATAAATGCCTGCCAGAAAGTATGGATTACTCCAAACCAGAAAAACAGGAACACTGCCACCAAAGCAACAGCAATGAAAAACACTATATGTTTCATTGAAATGTCGCTTTGCCAACGCACGGTTTTCTCACCCTGGGATTTACCTTTTAATTCTCTCCCGGCAAGTCCGACTGCGTCCCTGATGATTCCCCACGATTTCACTATGCCGATGATTCCGGCCATGGCTATACCTCCAATACCAATGAGGCGCGCATAATCACTGAAAATTTCGTTAGGTGATAATGCCGCAATTTCGGCCGCACCATAGGTTCCCATCAATGGTATGATTACCCACCATACGAACACAGAACCGGCTACTATTATAAAGGCATACTTCAAACCGATGATATATCCTAATCCAAGTACGGCTGCTCCTGTGTTGCAACTAAGTGCCAATTTGGTTTTCTCTGCCAATGTTTGGCCCCAGTCAGTGACCATCGTGTTGAGGGTTCCTGCCCACCAGCCGAAGGTCTCGACAAGGTAGTCGTAGATACCACCTATCAGTGAAGCTACAACAAGTGTCTTGGCCTGTCCATCGTTTTTGGACGACGCTTTACCAAGACCGCTTGCAAGCACTTGTGTGGTGGCTGTCGCTTCCGGGAAGGGATACTTTCCATGCATATCCTTTACGAAATATTTGCGGAAGGGAATGAAGAACAGGATGCCGAGTATGCCTCCAAGAAGTGAACTTAGGAATATCTCCAAAAAGTTGACAGTGATTTCCGGATATTTTGCCTGTAATATGTAAAGCGCCGGAAGTGTGAAAATCGCTCCCGCAACGATTACGCCTGAACAGGCTCCGATGGACTGGATTATGACATTCTGCCCAAGCGGATTCTTCTTCTTGAGCGCGCCTGACAGTCCTACGGCTATGATAGCGATAGGGATAGCGGCTTCGAACACCTGGCCTACCTTTAATCCAAGATAGGCTGCCGCTGCGCTGAATATCACAGCAAGCAGAAGTCCCATCGACACGGAGTAGGGGGTTACTTCCGGATAGTCATGCGCTGGATGCATGATGGGGCGATACACCTCATCTTTCCCAAGTTCCCGGAATGCGTTTTCCGGAAGTTCGAGCGGGTCAGCATCTTGATAAATCTCCTCACGGATTGATTTTTCTGACATAATTTCTGATTGGTTTAGTTATTTAAGGTTGTTATTGTGCCGAGAATACTGAATGAGGCAACTTGCGGCAATTGTACTGCGAAGCCATAATCTCACCGTAGGCTCCGGCTGATCTTAACGCCAGTAGGTCACCGCGTGAGATGGTAGGCAGCAGCTCATCTTTGCCAAAGCAGTCAGACGATTCGCAAATGGGCCCTACCACATCGTAATGATGAAGTTCGCCATTGGGATTTGATATGTTCTCTATCTTATGATGGGCATTATACAGCGCTGGACGAATAAGGTCGGTCATGCCAGCGTCAACGATGGCGAATTTTTTTGTAGTGCCTTCTTTGACATAGAGCACCTTTGTGATAAGGGACCCACACTGAGCCACCACAGAACGGCCTAACTCAAAATGTACTTCCTGGCCATCACGAAGTTTAAGATGGTTATGGAAAGTCTTGAAGTAATTCTCGAAGTCTGGTATAGGACGGCGCTCAGGATGAGCATAGTCAATACCCAAACCGCCACCAACATTAATTGAGGAGAATGTGATGCCCTTGGCATTATATTCATTCTGCAGACGATTGATCGTTTCGCACAGCATCACAAATGGCTCTGTCTCTGTGATTTGTGAACCGATGTGGAAATGCAGCCCCTTAAAGTCGATATTATCAAGCGAGATGGCTTTATCAATCATGGCAGGTAGCAGTTCGAGATTAATGCCGAACTTGTTCTCCGCCAACCCCGTAGTGATATATTCATGGGTATGAGCGTCAATATTTGGATTGACGCGGAGTGCAACAGCTGCCTTCTTACCCATTTCGCCGGCTATCTCATTGATTATAAGTAGTTCGGGTTCTGACTCAACGTTGAAGCATCCGATGTTGGCTTCAAGTGCGAAGCGAATCTCCTCGTCGCTTTTACCGACTCCGGCAAAAACGATTCTTTCTCCTCGGAATCCTGCTTCAAGCGCAGCTTCTATCTCACCGCCGCTCACACAGTCAACGCCCAGACCAGCAGCCTGGATGTTGCGTAGCACTCCGGGATTGGCATTGGCTTTTATGGCATAGTGCACCTTAAACCTCGGGTCGCGAGCTGTCCTCTTTATGTCCGAAAGAGTCTGATCGAGAAGTTTCAGATCATAGAAATAGAAAGGTGTTCTAAGTCCTTGGAATTCATCAATAGGAAAACGTGTCATAGCTATTATTCTCCTTTGAAAAGTTTGTCACTCAGACGGTTGAGAGCCGCTACTTTATCTTCTTTCCTTATGAGGAATGATATGTTATAGTTTGATCCACCGTATGAAATCATGCGCACAGGGATGTCGGAGAGGGCCTCCATAGCTTTTGACTCATAGCCGGTGTTAGTCCATTCCATATTGCCTACAACGCAGATGATCACCATGTCCTTATCCACGCTTACGGTGCCGAATTGCTTCAGCTCATCAACAATTTCGGGGAGAAAACGACCTGAATCGATGGTTAGTGACACACCGACTTCACTTGTCGCTATCATGTCGATAGGGGTCTTGTATTTTTCAAATGTCTCGAAAATACGAGTCAGGAAGCCGTAGGCAAGAAGCATGCGTGAGCTCTTGATTTTTATAGCAATCACATCATCCTTAGCGGCAACAGCCTTGATGGATGGCTCGGTGATATTGTTGTATATCAGGGTGCCGTGTGCATCCGGTTCCATCGTGTTCAGCAAACGCACAGGTATGTTGTTGACTTTAGCCGGGAGCACACATGTCGGGTGCAGAATTTTAGCACCAAAGTAGGCTAGCTCAGCAGCTTCTTCGTAGTGAAGTTCTCCCACAGGTTCTGTGTTATCTACGAAACGAGGGTCGTTATTGTGCATGCCGTCGATGTCAGTCCATATCTCGATTTCGTCAGCCTCAATGGCAGCGCCTATGAGCGAAGCGGTATAGTCGCTGCCGCCACGCTGGAGGTTGTCGATTTCTCCTGTGGCGTTTCGGCAGATGAATCCTTGTGTCACGAAGATGTCGGCATCCATGTACTTGTCAAGCAGCGGCTGCAGGTGCAGCTGTATATGCTGGGTGTCAGGCGCACCGTTGGCGTCTGTCTTCATGAAATCAAGAGCGGGAAGAGACTCGGCATATAGACCTCTCTCGTTAAGGAGAATGGTCATCATTGCCACACTCATTATTTCACCTTGCGCAAGGATTATTTTCTCCTCCACAGGACCGAAAACATCACGGGTCGTGAATGAGCGGATATAGTTAAAGCAAGCCTTGATCTCTTTGAGTGCTTTCTCTCGGCTCTCGTGCTTGTCATAGAGAGCTGCGATGGTTTTAAGATACTTTGACTCCAATAAGTTGATAGTTTCCTTGGCGCCGTTTGTATTCTTTTTATACAGGTAATCAGCTATTTCCACAAGGGAATTAGTTGTGCCTGACATGGCAGAAAGGACGATGATGTTTTTCCCTCTGCCGCTTACGAGATCGGCTACGTGGCGAATTCTTTCAGCCGAACCAACTGACGTGCCACCAAATTTTAATACTTTCATAAGTTATATAATCTGCTTTAACTGTTTGAACCGTTTTAAATCTTTTTTGTGATAAATTTTAAAAATTCGCCCCAAAATTACAACAAAATTTCCGAAAATTAAACTAATTGCTTGCCATTTCGTCACTTTGCAAGTCCGCCGGGGCAAAATTACATATTTACCGTTCCTTCCCGCCTATCTTGCCGACATGCGTTTGAGTAGATTGTAGGAGGGGACAATCCCTAATTGGCCCGCTCGACTCAAATCGGCAAATGCCGCATCCTTATTACCGAGATAGAGATATACATATCCACGGTTGTAGTATGCTTCTCCGAAGTCCGGTTTCAGCTCTATGGCTTTGTTGAACGCCTGTAAGGCTGAGGTGTAGTCACCGGTTTCAGCCAAAATCACACCTTTATTATATTGTGCGATAGGCATCGAGGGGGAAAGCTTTATAACCATTTCCAGGTCGGAGAGAGATAAGTTTGCTGCTGAAATCTCTTTGGCCGGGATAATTTTATTCTTGTCACCTGTTGTTGGCTCGTCGGTGTCTGTTAATTTCGAAGCAAGGTATCTTGCGTTAGCTCTCAGTAGATAAGCCAAAGTGAAATCAGGAGTGATGCTTATGGCTTTGTCAAGGTCAGAGATGGCATTCTCATAATCCCGCAATGTGATGAAATCCATTGCACGGCCAAGATAGTCGATTGCGCGTGGAGTATGGCTTGACAGGTAGGAATTATAATATTGTATGGAGTTGAAATGCGCCTGAGCGGTTTCTTCGTCTGTCATGGATGGTTCATGATTGGTCACTTGGAGTATGAAACGCAACATGCGTGTGGCATTAACATCGTCAACTTCCCGCATATAGTCGCCGCTCAGTTTGAGCTCGGTGGGCGAGGTATAATATGTGACTACGAAGATTGGCTCAATCTCTATGGTGATGTTTCTGTCCTGCACCTTTCCACGGATCTCTTTACTGTTATATACCTGGTCGGGGGTTGAGTTGTCAGATATGGTGGTCAGAGAGGTAAAGCGGCGTTTGACTTGCTCCTGGGTTTCACTTATCATGGCAATGTCATCCGAATCAGCACCGGCGGTTACGGAGTCGGCAGCGTTAAATTGGCGGTCAGGAGTAAGTTGCACACGTGTTTTGGCCAGGGCTAATGATTTCTCATAGTCTTTTTCAGCACTTCTCAGGTCGCCTTTTCTACGTTTTATGTCAAAACGCAGAAAGTATGCTGCCGCAAAGTCAGGATATGCTTCAAGCACTTTGTCAAGGTCGTTAAGCGCCTTGTCAAAACTACCGATTTCAGCAAGTAATATGGCTCGGTTGTACAGGGTTTTGTAATCATTGTCGTCAAGTGCGAGAACCGATGAGAAATCATCAATCGCCTTGTTGGTGTCATGCACTTCAGCACGCAGCAAACCACGGTTGAAGAGGGCTATGGTGTTGTGAGGTTCAAGCTGCAGGGCATAATCGTAATCTGCAAAAGCTCCTTGAAAATCATCGGTCATATAACGGAGGAAGGCTCGGTTGATGAAAAATCCGGCATACTGAGGTTGGAGACGGATGGCCTGGTCCATGTCGGCTAACGCCGCAGCATAGTCCTTGTTACTGTTTATCGCAATGTCAGCTCTCATCACATACCCGTTTACAGCATTCTTATTTATGTCGAGAGCCTTGCTGATGTCGTCAACTGCGCCGACAGTATCTTTTTGTTCCAGCCTCAAACGTGCGCGTCCGAGATAGCCTCCTTCAAATTTCGGATAAGTCCTAAGCAATTCCTCGAAAGTAGCCGACGCGCCATCATAATCCTTTATGTCATGTTGGGCCAAGGCTTTATTGTACATCAGCCCACGGTTTTCAGGAAGCATTTCGAGCGCTTTGTTATAGTCCTCGATAGCCAGACGGTTTTTACCCAGGTTCTGTCGTGCCACACCTCTCACTTCATAGGCATCCACTATGAATGGATTGCGTTCTATGGCGAGTGATGCATCTTCTTCCGCACCGAGATAATCATCCAGGTTCAGTTTGGCTATCGACCTGTAAAAGTATGGTTTTGCCAAGTATGGTTTGACATTTATCACTTGATTAAAATACTGGATAGATAGCACATAGTCTTCAAAATAAAGAGTATTTACACCTATGCGCATTACCTGGTCGGTGTTAATCTGTCCCTGTGCGCAGACAGATGAAGATATGATTACTGCAAGAAATATGATGCGAAGGATGATATGTTGCATTGTGATTAGATTCTGAAATCAGCTACAAAAATAGCATTTTAAGGTTAATAAATGGCCATTTTAAGTATTTTTCATACATTTGTGCCCATGAATCCATTAAAAACAATGATAGTTGCCGCATTGCTGGCTTTTGAAAGTGCTCCTATTATGGCTCAGACTATAGAAGAAAATTTCATAAAATATGGTTTTGTGGATGTGGCTACTTTGTCGCCGTCGATCAAAGTAGACCTTATGTATGGTAGGGCTGATAATTTTACAGGCGTAGTCCTGTATGACGGCATTGACAAAGCTTATCTACATCCGGAAGCAGCTCACGCGGTGGCGAAAGCTCAGGAGGAGCTTCATAAACTTTTCCCGGAGTACAATCTGCTGATAAAGGACGCTTCACGGCCTATGAGTGTACAGACTAAAATGTATAGGGTGGTGCAAGGTGGTCCTAAAGCCAAATATGTATCTAATCCGAAAAATGGTGGTGGCTTGCACAATTATGGATTGGCAGTTGATATTACCATAGCCGACGCAGATGGTAAAGAGTTGCCTATGGGTACGCCTGTTGACCATCTCGGTGTCGAGGCTAACATTGACCGCGAATTGGAATTGGTGAAAGCCGGTAAGCTTACCGAGACGGAACGTCAGAACAGGTTATTGCTCCGTTGCGTGATGAAAGCCGGTGGCTTTACTCCGCTACGTACTGAATGGTGGCATTTTAACCTTGTGTCAAGGGCTGTGGCCAAGTCGCGTTACAGGCGTTTGGATTTCTAACCTACATTTTGTAATTTTGCAGTCCCAAAATCACAATCATAATTATGTCCCTTCAAGAAGAAATAAGCCGTAGACGCACGTTTGCAATCATCTCACACCCTGACGCAGGTAAAACAACTCTTACTGAGAAACTTCTGCTTTTCGGTGGTGCCATACACATTGCCGGCGCAGTAAAATCGAACAAGATAAAGAAAACAGCCACATCCGACTGGATGGAGATAGAGAAACAACGTGGTATCTCTGTGGCTACTTCTGTGATGGGTTTTAATTACGGCGATTACAAAATCAATATTCTTGACACTCCCGGTCACCAGGATTTCGCCGAGGATACTTATCGAACGCTTACTGCTGTCGATAGTGTGATTATTGTGGTTGATGTGGCCAAGGGCGTGGAGCAACAGACACGAAAGCTGATGGAGGTGTGTAGAATGCGTAACACCCCGGTGATAATTTTTGTCAACAAGCTTGACCGAGAAGGGCGTGATCCGTTTGATATCCTTGATGAACTTGAGAGTGAACTTAAGATCAGTGTCCGTCCTCTGTCATGGCCTATTAACATAGGTGCGAAATTCAAGGGGGTTTACAATATATATGAGCATTCTCTTGACCTATTTACCCCTGACAAGCAGCGTGTGAGCGAGCGAGTGGAAATTGAGTCGGTGGATGATCCCCGAATTGATGAAAACGTCGGCGAGACTGATGCTGCGAAGTTGCGTGAGGACCTTGAGCTGATTGAAGGAGTATATCCTGAGTTTGATGAAGCCGCTTACCTTGAAGGCAAGGTCGCTCCGGTGTTTTTCGGCTCAGCGCTTAACACATTTGGTGTCAAGGAGCTCCTTGATTGTTTCGTTAAGATTGCGCCTACACCGCGCCCGGTACAGACGGAGGAACGCCTGATAAAACCTGAAGAGGAGGGATTCTCTGGTTTTGTATTTAAGATTCATGCCAACATGGATCCGAACCACCGGTCATGTATCGCGTTTGTTAAAATTTGTTCCGGCAAATTTGAACGAAATGCTCCCTATAAACATGTGCGTTCGGGTAAAATGATGAAGTTTGCTGCTCCTACAGCCTTCATGGCCCAGAAAAAGAATATAGTCGACGAGGCTTATCCGGGTGATATTGTCGGCATTCCTGACACAGGCAACTTTAAGATTGGCGACACCCTGACTTCGGGAGAGACATTGCATTTCAAAGGGTTGCCGAGCTTTTCACCTGAAATGTTCAAGTATATCGAGAACAGTGACCCGATGAAGGCCAAGCAGCTCGAAAAGGGTGTTCAGCAGCTCATGGACGAAGGTGTAGCGCAGCTTTTTGTGAACCAATTCAATGGCCGAAAGATTATCGGTACTGTAGGACAGCTGCAGTTTGAGGTTATCCAGTATCGCTTGCTCCATGAATACGGAGCGCAATGCCGGTGGGAACCGTTGTCATTGTATAAAGCTTGTTGGATCGAGAGTGACGATGCAGAGGCTTTGGCTGCATTTAAAAAGCGTAAGTTCCAGTTCATGGCTGTAGACAAAGAGGGGCGTGACGTTTTCCTTGCCGACTCCAACTATGTCCTTCAGATGGCGCAGAGTGATTTCCCGAAAATCCGGTTCCATTTTTCGAGCGAATTTTAAGAAGCAATAGTAGAACAATACTGAATAAACGGCCTGCGACCCGGAAGTTTTGCGTGAAACTTCCGGGTCGCAGGCCGTTTATAGCTTTTGAGGAGAATATTATACGATATCCTTGTTCATGTTATTTCAATCGATTGTCTATATATGAAACAATATCTCCTGGTTCCTCACAGCCAATAATATACTTCTTGCCATTCTTTAACTCGACAAGAAAGCGATCGGATGACTTGCCATAATATGCGAAATATCGACCAATCGATGCTTCGCTGAACCAGCCCCAGTAACCAAACCATCCGCCACTGCACAAAAGGCGATGTTCGGCCATTGTCGGAGGGCAGAGTTTTACAGATTTGATTTCTGACAAAGGAATACTCTTTATGCGCAGCGACCGGTTGATGTTGAGTTCCGACTCATTCACTGAAATCGACAGTGGCATATAGAACAGTGCGAATATGCTCCAGACTATTATACATGCGCTAAATAATACGATATTCCATGTGTTTCTAAACAAATAGGCGCATGCCAATAAAGTGATAAGACATAATGTCGAATAAATTAAAGTAAGTGTGCTTAGGTGAACTTTCTTTTTCATATAAATCTATTATTAAACGTGATTAGGTATTGATTTTGAGATATAGGAGCTAATGTCGCGACCGTCTATTTGATGCCTCTGCGGTTGAGTTCGGCTTGATAGCGTCGGGCATTCGCTTGATGTGTGGCAAAATCGGGTGCGAAATTGTGGTATCCTGAGAAATCCTCCTTGGCACACATGAATAGGTAGTCATGCTTGGGGGCGTTGAGCACAGCGTCAATAGTGGCAGCTGTCGGTACACGTATCGGGCCAGGTGGGAGACCGTTGACCTTATAGGTGTTGTAGGGTGACTGGATGGCGAGATGTGTGCCGGTGATACGCCGTAGAGAGAAATCCCCGGTCGCGAATTTTACTGTCGGATCTGCCTGCAGGCGCATCCCTTTTTTGAGTCGGTTGAGATAGAGTCGGGCCACTTTCGGTTTCTCATCGGCTTTGGCTGTTTCCTCCTCAACTATTGATGCCACTGTGGCTACTTCGACAGGGGTGAGTCCGAGTTTTTTTGCTTTCTCGCGTCGATCGTTGTTCCAGAAGCGGTTTCTGTAGTCAAGAAGGCGTCTCACTATATTGTGAGGAGCGGCGCTCCAATAAAACTCGTAGCTGTCCGGAATGAATGCTGCTGGGTAGCCGGCTTTATTGAAGCCGCTATCAGGCAGGACTTCGTTGCACGCTTCCAGAAATTCTTCGGGTGTGCACTGTAACTGGGCTGCTATTCTTTTTGACAGCTGCTCCATGGTGCGCGTACCGTTAAAAGTCACGTTTACCGGGGTCTGTCGTCCAAGTTTTATACGGCGGCTTATTGAAAGTGCGCTTTGCCCTGATTCTACCTTATAAGCTCCTTGCGAGTCATAGGGTGCTCCGCCCATTAGCTTCCAAAGCACATATACGCGTGTCCCCATTGAAGATCCGAGATTGGTTTTGAGCGAATCTTTTACTGATGCTTTAGTTGCTCCGTGGGGAATGTATATCCACTCTGTGTCTGAATTTTCGTGTCCCATGAACGGAATGAACGCAAAAGCCATCGCAGAACCTATGGCTACAACCACAGCTATGCATGCAATCATGATTCCGAGAGTGTGGCGATGGAACCATGACTCTTTCTTTTTGCGTCGACGAGCCGGTCGTTTCGGTTTGGCCGTTTTGGTATTCCCTTCAGTCTTCTCCATAAACTTTTCTTATTTATCTGAGTTTGTGCAGCGCGTCAAGCATATCCTGAAGCTTGTTGCGCACTCCTTTCAGTCGTTCAATCGCCTCATGTTTTTTGCTCACACCATCCTTGTTGCGCTTTATCTCTTCCTGGGCCGCCTCAAGTTTTAATCCTTTCTCTTTTACAAGAAAGTAGACCATTTTGATGGTTTCTATATCACGCGGAGTATAGAACCTTGTGCCACGGTCATTGCGTTTGGGGTGTATGATTGTGAATTGTGATTCCCAGAACCGCAATGTGGAGGGCGGGAGGCCAAGTATCTCAGCCACTTCGCTTATCTTGTAATACTTTTTGTCGGTCAGTTCTTTCATCGGAAATATTTTCGGGGGGTGATAGATGGAGCAATTGTAGAACGAGAAGTAAATTTTCTATGCAAATTTACGAATTTTTCTTTACCTTTGCATCTAAATAACTCTTTACTGATTAATCTGTCATGATAATTATAGGCATAGCAGGAGGCACCGGTTCCGGAAAGACCACGGTAGTCAATAAAATAATCAATAGCTTGCCTCCGGGCGAAGTTGCGGTATTGCCGCAGGACTCTTATTATAAGGATTCGAGCCACGTGCCGGTTGAGGAGCGCAGCAAGATTAATTTTGATGAGCCGGCTGCTATAGAATGGAGCCTTTTGGTTGATCATATCAAGCAACTGAAGGAGGGCAAGACTATCGAAATGCCTACATATTCTTATCTGACATGTACACGTCAGGAAGAAACCATCAGAGTGGCTCCTCGCGAAGTTGTCATTGTAGAGGGTATCCTTGTGCTTACTGATCCTACTATCCGTGAGATGATGGATGTGAAAGTGTTTGTTGATGCTGATGCTGACGACCGTCTCATCCGTGTTATTGCTCGTGACTGCGTCGAGCGCGGTCGTACACCGATGATGGTGCTCAACCGCTATCAGGATGTGCTCAAGCCTATGCATGAGATGTATATTGAGCCCTCCAAGCGTCATGCTGACCTCATTGTACCTCAGGGAGGCAGCAATGTCGTGGCAATCCAACTGTTAACTGATTATATCGAATCACGCCTTCGCAAGGCATAATTTAATTTATTAGTATGGCTGAAGATGGCGTAATATCTGATCAGTCTGTGGTGGATGATGGTATTCCTCACGGTACCCCAGAGAGGATGGTGCTTCGCACTGATAATCTTGTCAAGAAATATGGTAAACGCACGGTAGCGAACCATGTATCGATAAATGTGACTCAGGGGGAGATTGTTGGCCTCTTGGGCCCTAACGGAGCAGGCAAGACCACGACTTTCTACATGACCGTGGGACTTATCACCCCTAATGAAGGACAGATATTTTTAAATGACCTTAATATAACGAAATATCCCGTCTACAAACGTGCTCAGAACGGTATAGGTTATTTGGCTCAGGAGCCGAGCGTTTTCCGGAAATTGTCGGTCGAGAACAATATAAAAGCTGTGTTGCAGATGACAAACACATCGGCCGAGTATCAGCGCGAGAAACTTGAAAGTCTGATTTCTGAATTCCGCCTTGAGAAAGTAAGGCGTAACCTCGGCGATCAATTGTCGGGTGGTGAGCGACGCCGAACAGAAATTGCGCGATGTCTTGCCATCGACCCGAAATTCATCATGCTTGATGAGCCTTTTGCAGGTGTGGACCCTATTGCCGTGGAGGATATCCAGTCAATCGTCTATCGTCTGAAGGAGAAAAACATCGGCATATTGATTACTGACCACAACGCGCAGGAGACACTGCGTATCACCGACAGGGCATACCTTTTGTTTGAGGGTAAGATTCTCTTCCAAGGCACTTCAGAGGAACTTGCCGAGAACCCGACAGTGCGTGAAAAATATCTCGGGCGCGACTTTATGTTTTACCGTAAGAAATTTGATTATCCCACACAGGAATAATCAACTCAATAAAAATAGCGGCCAATTGCTTTAAACCTTGCAATTGGCCGCTTCTTTTATGCTAATTCAATTCTATTCATCTTCATCGTCAAGGAAATCGATATCCCAGCCATCGGAGAGTGATTCTGTGAAGTTGGCCAGTTCACGACCTTCGCGTTTTGTCGGGCGTCCGAGTCCCTTGCGTCGGTCAATGAATCCTGATATCCTCACGACATCCAACAAGTCAAGTTCGCTCTTAGGAGTGATATTTTCCATGTACTCAGGGACAAGTTTCGCTCCCAATCGATTCTGAGCGAGTGCGAGTACCCGGAATGAATATGTCACAGGAGGCTTGCGCACATTAATGACATCGCCAACTTTTATGGTGCGTGATGGTTTGGCCGCGACATCGCCTACATATACTCGACCCTTTTTGCACGCTTCAGTAGCTATGGTTCTTGTCTTGAATACTCGCATGGCCCATAGCCATTTGTCAATTCTAACTTCGTTCATAGGGAGATGGCAGATTAGAGGATAACGCAGTTATTTGTTGTTATATGTGTTCATTGCAGTCTGTATACCTGCCAGACAGAATGTTTTTATTGCATCCACAGCTAATTTGATGCGCTCAGGGAATAGTTTTTCCTCTTCGTCAGAAAAATGTCCTAACACATAATCAACCTGAGTGCCGCGTGGAAAATCATTGCCGATTCCGAACTTTAGTCTCGGATACGATTGTGTGCCAAGCATCTGGGCGATGTTTTTCAATCCATTATGTCCCGCATCACTTCCGCGTGGTTTGATTCGTATGGCTCCGAATGGGAGGGCACAGTCATCTACAACCACCAGAATATTCTCGAGCTCTATGCCTTCCTTATCTTTCCAGTATCGTACTGCATTTCCTGAAAGATTCATATAGGTAGAAGGTTTCAGTATGACAAGTTGGGCATTTTTTACCCTCATACGAGCGATATCACCATAACGCTCGGTCGAAAATGAGGCATCACCGCTTGCTGCGAGTGCGTCCACGATACGGAACCCCGCATTATGGCGCGTATTGGCATATTCTGCACCTATATTTCCTAATCCGACAATAAGATATTTCATTTCAAAGACTTGATTTAATCAAAAAACAGATTTTCTCCATGATAGAATGAGAAAATCTGTTTTTTTGAATTTGTTACTGGACTCTATTACTGAGCAGCGGCAGCCTGGGCACCACGAGCAGCACGAGTGAGCTGTACAGCACAAACAACTGCATTCTTGGCGTTCATCAGTTCGAGACCGTCGAAGTGGAGTTCGCCGATCTGGAGAGTCTTGCCGAGGCCGAGGTGGTCAACGTTGATAACCACACGTTCGGGGATTTCAGTATAGATAGCCTTAACACGGATTTTCTTCATAGAAAGAGTGAGCTTACCACCGGCTTTCACACCTTCTGCGTGGCCTTCGAGCTTCACGGGAACTTCGATAGTTACAGGCTTCTTGTCGCTAACTTCGAGAAGATCCATGTGGAGGATAGAATCCTTTACAGGGTGAATCTGGAGATCCTTGAGGACTGCCATACGAGTTTCACCGTTTACAGTGAGTTCGATAGCGTAGATGTCAGGAGTATAGACGAGCTTGCGAACTGCATCCTGGCTAACTACGAGGTCGGTAGTGATAAGGCCCTTGCCGTTGCCGATTTCTACAATCTTTTCACCGGGCTTAAGTTCCTTTTCGTAGGGGAGGTTGATAACTTCACCACCGTTGAGTACTACCGGAATTTTGTTTTCCTTACGCAGAGTCTTAGCTGCTTTCTTGCCGAGATCTGTGCGGGGTTCGGCAGTCAGTTGAAATGTCTTCATTTCTTGAATTGGTTAAATTGTGTTACTCAAAATTAAGTTGTAATTCACTTGCTCCTTAATTTCCCATCACACGGGGATGCTAAAAAGCGACTGCAAAGTTACGCATAATTGTTAACATACCACAGGTTGCCTCGCGTATATTTTGTTTTTTTAACAAAATTGTGTTTTTGCAAAGAGGTAAGTTTACCCGATAAAAAATCCATGGCGCGAAATCTATAACAGTTTCACGCCATGGGTTCTATAAATTAGTTGTCGCGTAGGGGAGGAGTTAGTCTACCTTGTACATTGCTACTTCCGCAGGGTTGAAGTTGGCAATGAAATCTGCATGTTTGGTCACTTCGGCCTGGGCAAGGTTGGCATACACCTCGGCTGAACGCTTGAATGTTTCATTACGGTTGGCATCCTGGAGGAGGAGATAAGCCATGATGATGTCACCTGCCATCTCAACAAGACGACGAGCCATAAAGTCATTGTAGGCTGTGTCCTCAACCGCTGTCACGGCCTCGACTGCCTTTGCATATCGGTCGGTCATTGCAGCCAGACGGTCCTTGAGAGCCTGAAGTTCAGGTTTAACTTCCTGTGCCTGATAATCACGAATAAGGTTCAGATAGGTGCCAGTGGTTACGTGACGGATAGCTGCCACAACTTGTAACTGGGTAGTACCCTCATAGATTGATGTGATTCGCGCGTCACGATAAAGACGCTCGCAGGCATAATCTTTCATGAACCCTGAACCACCGTGAATCTGGATACAGTCGTAGGCGTTCTGATTGCAATATTCACTGCCCATACCCTTTGCGAGGGGTGTCAATGCGTCGGCAAGCTTGCTGTAGTGCTTCGATTCTTTGCGTTCGTCGGGAGTGAGTGAGCGTTCTTTGGCGAGATCATCGTATATTTTGTAGATATCCACATAGCGGGCGCACTCATAGAGCAGCGAGCGGGATGCGTCGAGCTTCGCTTTCATCACGGAAAGCATCTCATACACAGCGGGGAATTCAATAATGGATTTGCCAAACTGTTTACGGTCCTTTGCATAAGCGAGAGCTTCGCGGTAAGCCAACTCGCTGACACCTACTGACTGTGCAGCGATGCCGAGACGAGCACCATTCATCAAGGCCATCACATACTTGATAAGACCGAGACGACGAGAGCCACAGAGTTCAGCTTTTGCATTTTTATATACGAGTTCACATGTGGGAGAGCCCTTGATACCCATTTTATTCTCGATGCGGCGAACATCCACGCCGCCGTCACGCTTGTCATAGATGAACATCGAAAGTCCACGTCCATCCTTGGTACCGGCTTCGGAGCGGGCAAGTACGAGGTGGATATCGCTGTCTCCATTGGTGATGAAGCGCTTCACGCCGTTGAGTCGCCAGGTCCCGTCGGGCTGTTCGGTAGCTTTCAGCATCACTGACTGAAGGTCAGATCCTGCATCCGGTTCGGTAAGGTCCATTGACATGGTCTCACCTTGGCAAACGCGGGTAATGAAACGCTTTTTCTGGTCCTCATCAGCAAATTCATAAATAGTTTCAGCGCAATCCTGCAGACCCCACAGGTTCTCAAATCCGGTGTCTGCGCGGCTCACAATGTCAGCTGCCATTATGTAGGGTGTGATGGGGAAGTTGAGACCTCCAAATCGGCGTGGCATAGCCATACCCATGAGGCCGGCTTTGCGGCATGCTTCAAGGTTTTCCTTTGTGGCATCGGCATATATTACTCGGCCATTTTCCACGCGTGGACCCTGGTGGTCAACATCCTCGGCGTTAGGGGCGATGATGTCACCGCAGACTTCGCCTACGATTTCGAGAACTTTGTCATAGCTGTTCTGTGCATCCTCATAATTAAGGGGAGCATAGTCAAATTTCTCGGCATCAGTATAATTGCGTTCTTTCAAGGCCACGATTTTTTCCATCAACGGATGGGTAAGGTGGTGCTTGAGATCGGGGTTATCTGTATAAAAGTTAGCCATTGTTAGCTCGTTATTTAGAATTCTTCTTATAGTATTTAATCAACTTCGGTATCACCTCCTCGATATCGCCGGTTATCACATAGTCGGCTATTGTGTTGATCGGGGCATTGGGGTCATTGTTGATTGAAATGATAATCGCGCTGTCCTGCATACCGGCGATGTGCTGGATCTGTCCAGAGATACCGCATGCTATGTAAAGCTTCGGGCGGACAGTGACACCTGTCTGGCCTATCTGGCGCGCATGTTCTGTAAAACCTGCGTCCACAGCTGCACGTGAAGCGCCTACTTCTGCTCCAAGAACGTTGGCCAGGTCATGGAGAAGTTGGAAATTCTCTTTCGAGCCGACGCCATAGCCACCTGCTACGATGATAGGTGAATTTTTGATGTTGATTTTTGACTTCTCGATGTGACGGTCAATGATTTCGACCACAAAATCCTTGTCGCTGACATACTTGTTCGCGTCAAGTTCAATTACCTCACCCTTATGTGATGCATCGAAAATCTCTTTCTTCATGACACCTTCGCGCACGGTTGCCATCTGAGGACGGCATTCGGGATTGACGATTGTGGCCACGATGTTGCCGCCGAAAGCGGGACGGATCTGGTAGAGGAGGTCCTTATATTCAACTCCCGTCTTCGGATCCTTATGGTCACCGATTTCCAGAGCTGTACAGTCGGCTGTAAGACCACTGTGGAGGCAAGAGCTCACGCGAGGGCCGAGGTCGCGGCCGATGCAAGTGGCACCCATAAGGCAAATCTGGGGTTTGATTTCCTTGAAAAGGTTGATGAGCACCGCCGAATGGGGATTGGAGGTGTAGGGTGACAGACGCTTGTCAGAAACCTTATAAAGGCGGTCTACTCCGTAGGGAAATACTTGTTCTTCAATACCGTCGAGATTATCACCAACCACCACGGCTTCGAGTTTCACACCGAGCTTGGAAGCAAGCACACGTCCTTTGGTCAGCAATTCGAGGCTGACATCCGCAACGCGGCCATCTTCAAATTCGAGATATACTATTAAGTTGTTTTGATCCATTGTAATGAAGTTTATCCTATGGTATGGTTGGCAATCAGTTCTTTGACGAGTTCTTCAATCTGTGAGTCGCTATCATCAAGCTGGCGGCTTTCCTTAGCGGTGAATACCACGTTTTCAATAGCTTTTACCTTTGTGGGCGAGCCGGGAAGACCTATCTGGGCGGGGTCGGCATCCACATAAGCTGCGCTCCATTCCTGGAGATTGAGATATGGACGCTTTTCGAGCAATTCTTTGCGGTCGTCGGGCAGTTTGGCTGCTTCGCTGGGCGATGCGGCGTATTTATATTTCTGCACTCTCATTGCATTGCGCGGACGGCAGTCAGGTGCTGAACCATTGACTGTGACCACACAGGGCAGTGGTGATTTCACTGTTTCCACGCCATTTTCAAGACGGCGTTTTACAGTAACATATCCGTCTTTAAGTTCGATGATTTCCTCTGCATAGGTGACTTGAGGTATACCGAGTTTTTCTGCAATCTGTGGACCCACCTGGGCTGTGTCGCCGTCAATAGCCTGACGTCCGCCGAGGATAATGTCATACTTGCCGAATTTCTTTACGGCCTGGGCCAGAGAATAGGAGGTGGCGAGGGTGTCGGCACCGCCAAGCACACGGTCGGTAAGCACTATTCCGTTATCAGCTCCTCGATAGATAGCCTCACGTATGATTTCGGATGCGCGGGGAAGCCCCATGGTTAACAACGTGATTTTTGAACCTGGATTGGCGTCTTTCAGCCTGAGAGCTTGTTCGAGCGCGTTAAGGTCCTCCGGGTTGAAGATGGCTGGCAGAGCCGCACGGTTGATGGTGCCATCTTCCTTCATTGCATCTTTACCCACGTTGCGGGTGTCAGGCACCTGCTTTGCGAGTACAATGATGTTTAGACTCATATTGGTTGATATAGATTGGTTATTTTATACTAACTCGAGAGATGGTATAATGAAAATTTGATTTAAAGTACACGACAAAATTACTACATTTTAAGTGAAAGTGTGTAAAATGTATGTGAATTAATGTGAAAGAGGATGCCATCGGCATCCTCTTTCATCTATTTTCAACGATTTTTATTTCGCGTGAGCTTCAACCCACTTGCGGGCATTGATAAAGGCATCAATCCAGGGGGTTACCTCATCTGCTGCGCGTGTGGATGGATAATATCCGCATTGCCAGGGGAAGATGGCGCGTTCAAGGTGAGGCATCATGGCCAGATGGCGACCGTCGGCTGAGCAGATGCCAGCCACCGAGCAACGCGAACCGTTCGGGTTGGCGGGGTAAGCGTTGTAGTTATATTTAGCAACGACATTGTAGCATTCCATCGGCATTGGAAGGTTGAATTTGCCCTCACCGTGCGCTACCCAAATGCCAAGTTTGCTGCCAGAGAGAGAGCCAAGCATCACTGATTCGTTGGCCGGGATAGTCACGCCGAGGAACTGTGATTCAAACTTGTGGCTGTCATTATGCAGCATCTGTGTCTTCTTGGGGTGCTCGGGATTGATGAGATTAAGCTCTATCATGAGCTGACAACCATTGCAGATACCCAGTGAGAGTGTGTCCTCGCGGTCATAGAAGTTTTTCAACGCACGTTTGGCATTCTCATTCCAAAGGAAGCCCGAAGCCCATCCTTTGGCCGATCCGAGCACGTCGCTGTTCGAGAATCCGCCACAGAATACTATCATATTGACATCTTCAAGATTTTCGCGTCCGCTCATAAGGTCGGTCATGTGTACGTCCTTGACATCAAAACCTGCAAGGTAAAGTGAATAAGCCATTTCACGGTCGCCGTTCACGCCCTTCTCACGTATGATTGCCGCTTTCACGCGATCACCATGTCCCTCACGGCGGAGGGTGATGTTGCGAGAGGAAAGTTTGCCGTCAAAACCGGCCGGCATACGATAGCGGATAGGCTGCTTCTTGTAGTTTTCAAAACGTGAACGTGCGCACTTCTCTCCACTCTGGAGGGCATCCATCAGGTAGCTTGTGTGGAACCATACGTCACGAAGATGGTCTATGCCGAGAAGACGCTGTGTACCGTTATGGTTAATGATAAGGGTGCGTTCGCTTGTGGGGGCACCGATGTGGCAGAAGCGTACACCGGCCTTGGTGAGCAGTTCGTCCACTTTCGCTATCTTGGCAGCATCGACTTGCGCGACAAGTGCAGGATTTTCTGCAAAGAGAATTTTTACAAGGTCCGATTCTCCAAGTTCCGCAAAGCCTGTGGTGTCAAGCTCAATGCCACCTTCGGTATTGGCGAAACACATTTCAAGGAGGGTAGTCACGAGACCACCGGCAGAGACATCATGTGATGCAAGGAGCATTTTTTTCTTTACGAGCGACTGCACAGCCTCGAATGTTGTGACAAATTTCTCTGCGTCAGTGACTGTCGGGGCTTCAGCTCCGAGTTTGCCGAGGGTCTGTGCAAATGCCGAACCGCCAAGCTTGAGGCTATCGGACGAGAAATCGATGTAATAAAGGATTGAACCTTTCTTACGCATGACAGGAGAAAGAGTCTTACGCACATCGCTGACTTCACCGGCGGCAGATATAATCACGGTGCCGGGGGCAAAGACTTTGTCGTTGCCATATTTCTGAGTCATTGACAGAGAGTCCTTACCGGTGGGGATATTCACGCCCAGTTTGCATGCGAAATCGCTGCAAGCCTCGACGGCACGATAGAGGGCGGCATCTTCACCGGGATTTTTACATGGCCACATCCAGTTGGCGCTGAGCGATAATCCGCGTATACCGTCTGACAAAGGTGTGCCAACGATATTGGTCAGAGCTTCGGCCACAGCAATGACCGAGCCTTTGGCTGAGTCAATAAGAGCTACCTGGGGCGCATGGCCGATAGAAGTGGCTATGCCCTTGGTTCCGCTATAGTCCAATGCTACGACGCCGCAGTCGCTCAATGGCAGCTGGATTTCACCCTGGCACTGCTGACGTGCAATTTTTCCGGTGATCGAGCGGTCAACTTTATTAGTCAACCAATCTTTACAAGCCACAGCTTCGAGGCTTAGCGTGGATGCCACGTATTCCTCAATGTTCTCTTCGCTATAAGCGGCGTCTTTATATGTGTTGACAACAGTAGTGTCAGTAAGTGTGGTCTTAGGTGAAGAACCGAACATGTCTGACATGGCAAGGTCAATAGGCTTAACCCCATTTTTCTGCTCGAAAACGAAACGGTGGTCTCCGGTAGTTTCACCTACCACATACATAGGAGCACGTTCGCGGTCAGCTATGGTCTTCACATAGTCGATATCCTCTTTCTTGAGCACCATACCCATACGTTCCTGGCTCTCGTTGCCGATAATTTCTTTCGACGAGAGAGTGTGGTCACCTATGGGAAGCGCGTCTATTTCAATTTTGCCACCTGTCTCCTCAACCAATTCTGAAAGGGCATTAAGGTGGCCGCCGGCACCATGGTCATGGATAGACACGATGGGATTGTTGTCATTTTCGGCAAGTGCACGAATCACATTTGAAACTCGCTTCTGCATTTCGGGATTAGCTCGTTGCACTGCGTTGAGCTCGATTCCTGATGCATATTGGCCGGTCTCGACTGATGATACAGCGCCACCACCCATGCCGATACGGTAGTTGTCGCCACCCATCACCACTACGGCTTCTCCTGCCTCAGGAACACCCTTTATGGCATCCTTGGCAGCTGCATATCCAACGCCACCGGCGAGCATGATCACCTTGTCATAGGCATACATTTTTCCATTCTCGTCATGCTCGAATGTAAGTAGTGAGCCACAAATCAGAGGCTGTCCGAATTTGTTGCCAAAATCCGATGCTCCGTTTGATGCCTTGATCAGGATTTCGGCCGGAGTCTGATAGAGCCATGCTCGTGGATTCATCATGAGTTCCCAGGGATAACCACCGAGGCGTGGATAAGATGTCATATAGACAGCTGTACCTGCCAAAGGTAAGCTTGCGCGTCCTCCACCCAAGCGGTCGCGGATTTCACCACCGCTGCCTGTCGCTGCACCGTTGAATGGCTCTACCGTGGTCGGGAAGTTGTGGGTCTCTGCCTTCAGGGAAAGTACGGTAGGCATATCGCGAACCTCAAAGTAATCGGAACGTTCGGGATGGGTAGGGTAGAACTGTGCTACGGTGGGACCTTCCACGAATGCTACATTATCCTTATAGGCAGATACGAGCTTGTTGGGATTTTCCTGAGAGGTCTTTTTGATGAGTTTGAAAAGTGAAAGAGGCTTTTCTTCGCCATCTATCACAAATGAACCATTGAATATCTTGTGACGACAGTGTTCGCTGTTGACCTGTGAGAAGCCAAACACCTCGCTGTCGGTCAATGGGCGACCGAGACGCTCGCTCAGTTGACGGAGATAATCCTCTTCCTCTTTGCTCAGGGCAAGGCCTTCTCGTGAGTTGTACTCTGTGATATCGGCAATGTGCTTGATCGGGGCCGCGGTGGTGCTTGTGGTGAACACACGGGAATTGAGCCCATCGTAAAATCGGGAGAGCATTTTGTCGAATGTCGGTTCATCGGTAGTAACCTTGTGAAACTCTTCGATTCGGCTTACGCCTGAAATACCCATGTTCTGGGTGATTTCCACTGCGTTAGTACTCCAAGGTGTGATCATCTCTTTACGAGGACCGATAAAACGACCTTTAACACTTGTGGAGGCGAGGGGCGAGGCACCGCCGAAAAGCCATACAAGTTTCTCAACTTCCTCGGCTGAGAACTTGTGGTCTGTTTCTACGGCATAAATAAGGTTTGCACCTTTTTTGAAAAATACAACCATAGGTGATGAAATGGATAATGTCAATGATTTTATTTGGTCGCAAAGTTAGGCAAAATCCTTGATACAAGCAAGAGCCATAAGTATTGTTTCTGCGTTCAGGAGGTTATTATAATCCGGATAGAATTTATGCTTATATAGCATGGCCGATTAATGGGGATTCAAATAATTTAGCTATCTTTGCACCTCATTATTAATCAGTATATTTCAAAACAACGTATTTATATCTAATGAGTAATAATAAAATAGGTGTGCTTTTTGACCTTGACGGTGTCCTGGTGGATAGCGAAGGTGAATACTCTAAGTTTTGGGGTGCGACTGGCCGTAAATATAATGTGGGCAGCGAAACGTTTGCCGCTGATATCAAGGGAACGACTCTCGGAGAGATATTGCTTAATTTTGATCCGCAATACCGCGATGAGATTATTGCAGCTCTCCATGCTTTTGAGAACGACATGGCATATCCCATCTTTCCCGGTGTGATGGAGTTCCTATCTGAACTCAAACAAAAACAGATTCCGGCGGCAATCGTTACAAGCAGTGATGACGTTAAGATGAACTATCTCTTTTCCAAACATCCCGAACTTCTTGACTATATCAATGTGGTGATTACCGGTTCGATGGTGAGCCATAGCAAGCCGGATCCTGAGGGCTATCTTCTCGGAGCCTCGAAAATCGGTGTGCCAATCAAGGATTGCTACGTGTTTGAGGATTCATTGCAAGGATTGGAAGCCGGTCGTAGTTCGGGTGCCACTGTTATAGGCATTGCAACTACCAATCCTATGGAGAAACTAAAAGGCAAAGCCCACAAACTCATTAATGAATTTGCAGGCTTTACGTTAGATGATATGCTGAATGTGGTCCGCGATTAGGACACAGCTTTAAAGCTCATATCAAGACCTTTCACGGAGTGGGTGAGAGCTCCTACGGAGATGAAATCCACTCCGCATTCACCATAGTCGCGCAGGGTGTCAAGAGTGATACCTCCGGATGATTCGATTTCTACGCGTCCGTTGATGAGCTTTACAGCATCGCGGGTTCTCTCGGGTGTGAAGTTGTCGAGCATAATGCGGTCAACTCCTGCTGCAAGGGCCTCATTGATTTCATCTGTATTGCGGACTTCGACTTCAATTTTCAGGTCTTTGCCTTTTTCTGCAAGATATTTTTTTGCAGCATCGACAGCCTGGGTGATTCCACCTGCAAAATCCACGTGGTTGTCCTTGATGAGTATCATGTCAAAAAGACCGATTCGGTGATTGCAGCCACCTCCGATTCGCACAGCTTCTTTTTCAAGCATGCGCATGCCGGGAGTCGTCTTGCGGGTATCAAGCACCTTGGTCTTCAAACCTTCGAGGCGAGCCTGATATTTGGCAGTCTGGGTTGCAATGCCGCTCATGCGCTGCATGATGTTGAGCATCACACGTTCTGTCTGAAGGAGCGAACGCACGCTGCCCTCAACTTCAAAAGCGATATCTCCAGGGATAACATGGGCACCATCTTCGATATATACGGTCATTTTGAGCGACGGATCGAATTTCTCAAACACCTTTCGAGCTATTTCCACTCCTGCAAGTATGCCTTCCTCTTTTACGATAAGGCGTTGTTTACCCTTTTCGTCGGCAGGGATTGTGCTGAGCGTGGTGTGGTCGCCGTCACCTACATCTTCGGCAAACGCCAAAGTCAATAGGTCGTCAATCAGTTGGTCTTTAGTCTTCATATTTTGTAATAAATTTTATATTGTCACATGAAAATTATACTTATGGCAGTTGGCAAGACTGCCACCGACTACATATCCAAAGGGATTGAAGGATTCGTCAAGCGAATCAATCATTATCTTCCAATGGAAATGGTAATAGTGCCCGACATAAAATCGAGCAAGGCTCTTACTGAGGATGCACAGAAGCAACGAGAAGGGCAGACAATCATCTCAATGCTTCAGCCGGGTGATGTGGTAGTGCTCCTTGATGAGAGGGGCAAGGAATTCACGTCCCGAGAGTTCGCGGCCTATGTCGACAAAAAGATGGTGCAAGGGATCAAGCGCCTCATCTTCGTCATCGGTGGCCCTTATGGCTTCTCCTCTGAGATGTATCAGCGGGCCAACGAGAAAATTTCGCTTTCAAGGATGACATTTACCCACGAAATGGTCCGGCTATTTTTTGTTGAGCAAATCTACAGGGCTATGACAATCCTTAGAGGCGAACCATATCACCATGATTGATCGTCAGGTTAATATGAGCAGGATTAACACTATCGCCATTGCAAACAGAAAGTAAAGTCCACTACTCCTGAGAAAGAGTTTCATCCCTTTCAGTTTGCGAGGTGATATCCAGGTGTAAAGCGCGCCTGAAATAAGCCCGAAACTCACTGCCGCAAGTAGCCAATACCATAGATTGCCCATTATATCTCAGTTTTCTAAGCTAAGCTATTTCTTGAATTTGCTTCCGCCTTTGATGCCACCTTTTGCACCTCCAGTCATAGAGAAGATATTTTGATCATAGCTCACGGTCTTCTGCCCCTGCTCGCGTTTGCGTTTTAAGGCAAGGTGCACCAGTCGGTCCATGAGTTTGTCAAATGACAGTCCGGTGGCTTCCCAAAGATAGAATGACAATGAGCCCGGGATGGTGTTGATTTCGTTGACGAAGATTTCGTTTGTGTCATCATCCACGATAAAGTCAATACGGCTCACACCGTGGCAGCTGAGCACACGGAAAGTCTCGCCTGCAAGGAAGCGGATTCGATCGGTCATATCCTGTGGCAGTTCGGCGGGAATACGCTTCTGGGATGCCTGCATGCCTTTAGCACCCTTTGTGCCTCCCATGTACTTATCCTCGTATGAAAGAATCTCGGCACTCTTTATAGGTTCTTCAAGCACAGATGATTCATACTCGTCACAATCACCGAGCACCGAGCAGTTGATTTCCTTAAGGTTATCAACCATGTGCTCTACGATAATGCGGGCTGAATACTTCTCTGCCACTTCGACTTTTTCAATCAGCTGCTCTCTGTTGGCCGCACGTCCGATACCGACGCTTGAACCCAAATTAGCAGGTTTGACAATCACAGGATACCCAATCTTGCTTTCGATTTTTTCAATTAGGGCATCACGCTGCGCAAACCATTGCTTATCGGTAAACCACACATAATCAATCACAGGTATGTCACATGCATGGAGAATCATCTTCATTGTGATTTTATCCATGCCGTTGGCGCTTGCCAAGGTGTTGCACCCGGCATAGGGGATGCCGATGGTTTCGAGGACACCTTCAAATATTCCGTCCTCCACGTTTGAACCGTGCAGCACAGGGATAACAACGTCAAGAGTGGTTACCACTGCCGACCCGAACATAGGCTTTTTGACACGATAAAGGTTATAGTCACCATAGGATGGTTCCATATACACCTGCGTGCATTTCTCCAGCAGGGCTGGTATATCTCTGTAATTAGCTATATCAAACAATGCGTCACCGGTATAGTATTTACCTTGCTTTGATATGTAAATAGGGGTGACATCATATTTGTCGCGGTTTATGGCATGCATCGCTTGCGATGCTGAAATAACTGAAATTTCGTGCTCGGTGGAACGTCCGCCGAAAAACACTCCAATGTTGGTTTTCATTTATGGTGAGTTTATTGTTTTCTAATAGATTAAATTATTGCGTTTTCTGCACGGTTACGCATACGTTATTTGAACGTATCCGGAAGGTCGTTTTCATATAAGATTGTGTCGCCGGGGCGGAGAATGGAGGCTAACAACGCCTGAGCCTCAGCGAAAGTGTTGACTTTATGGACACGTGCTATCCTGTCATCCACGCTTTCAATGCCTCTTATGATAGCCTCGCGGTTATATTCGCCCACTATCACTGCTTCGTCGGCACATGTGGCTATCTTTTTGCCGAAAATCTCATTGAGTTCTTCCTGTTTATCACCGAGCTCAATCATTCCTGGTGTGACAACGATGCGTTTGCCCTGAGTCATCATTGCGAGGACATCAAGGGCCATTTTGGAGCCTGTAGGGTTCGAGTTGAAGGCATCGTCGATAATTGTGACCCCGCCGGGTGTTCTCTTCATGTTTAGACGATGTTCAACCTGCTCTATCTGGCTTACGGCATATCTGATTTTTTCCACAGGGACGTTGAGCTTCAACGCTACTATTATGGCAGCCAGTAGATTTGACACGTTACATTCTCCGACAAGGCGGGTTTTGAACTCCAGGGAGTTGCCTTGGGAGTCAGATACGGTAAAAGTTGTCCCGGTGGGGGAATAGGTGATTTCTTTGGCCACATACTTAGCGGCGCCGGTGGTCGAGACGGCATAGCGTATACACTTCACATTATCCACATCACGGTTTGCCACATACTCGAAATCGTCATTGACCACGGCAAGGCCATCGGCAGGAAGTGAATCCACCAGCTCGAATTTTGTGCGCTGTACATTTTCTATTGTCTTGAAGGATTCGAGATGCTGCTCGCCTACAGCTGTGATAATACCTATTTCTGGATGCACAAGATCGCATATTTCTTTTATGTCGCCAGGCTGTTTCGCTCCCATTTCCACGATAAAGACCTCGTTGTAAGGCTTGAGATACTCCCTGACTGTTCGTATCACACCCATTGTCGTGTTGTAGCTGCCGGGAGTCATCATGACATCATAATGTTCCGAAAGGATACGATTTAGATAATGCTTCGTGCTTGTCTTGCCGTAACTGCCTGTAATACCAATGATTTTGAGGTCCGGCATTGAATTAAGTATTCGTTGCGCGTCATTGTAGTATTTTTGGTTGATACTCTTCTCCACCGGTTTGAGGAGCCAGTTTGCAGCCAATGCAAAGACGTGCGAGAAGCAATATATAAGCAGAGCGGTGATGGCCCCGAATTCAAGCGAGTAACCTTTGACAACGCAGAAAGCAACCACTGCACCTAAGATAATAGCAGCTAAAAGCAACATTGTGGAAAAGATACGCCACGCACGGCGTGTCATCACCAACGGTTTCTTATATTTCTTATTTGCCAGGTTGAAGATATTCACAATTGACACCAATGCCACAAGATTGCATGCCACGATGGGAATGGAAAGCGTGGAGAGAGAGGCAAGCACCACTGCTCCAGACACCAGGCGCATGGTCGAGGTCGTGTCCTGCGATGTGGATAGCCACCGGTTATAGCGTTCGTTCCGATAAGAATTTTGTTGAAGCATCATCAAATCCCGGCGAAATTCCAGCACCACATTGACGACTGCGATAACTATTGCGATTATGCTGATTGATAGCATTTTATACTGGTTATTTATATTTGTGGTTTAATTGATTCATGAGTTGAGAAAACTCTTCAAGACAGCCTTGAATTGTCCCGGATTATCGAGGAAACTGTAATGGCCACATCCCGGGAATGACACCAATCCGGCATCAGGTATGAGTTTTTCCATCTTTTTTGCGTCCTTAAGCGGTGTGGCAGTGTCATTCTCACCCCATATCAGCAGAGTGGGGGCAGTGATGAGTGAAAGCCTGTCCGTAAGGTCCTCGTTCACTACTTTCGAGAGTATTTTGCGCATTTTAGGTGAAGCTTGCGCATAGTCACTTGATCCGGCTTTGGCGCGTCGCGCATCAAGTTTTAGTTCGGCCTTCTCTTTTCCATATATCAAGTACATCAGCCTTTTCATTGCCTTGAAGGTATAAACTTTCCAGTAGTATTTAAGTGTCCTTGTAGGTTTGATTCCTGCAGCGTCCACGAGTATCATTTTGCTTACATCATTGCGCGACGCGTATAGAATACCTACACGTCCTCCGAATGAATGCCCCAAAAGGGCAGGTGATGTGATACGCAGATTCCTGACCAATTGCTCGACAACACGTGTGTATTGTTCAACTCCCCACACATCATCCGGTTCTTCCGAATCTCCGAAACCTGGGAAATCAACATTTATGACTCTATAACCGCATTCCAGTGCTATGCGTTCTACGGATGCAAGTGTGGTGTGATTACACCCCCAGCCATGCATGAGGATTATAGTTTTCGACCCGATACCTGAGTCAGTGTAATGGAACTTTAAATTTTCGAGAATAGTGTCAGTCTCCATTTGGGTTTTAAAAATCTGAGATGCAAAGTTAGGGAAAAGGGGCAAAATACCCAAGCGATAAAACAAAAAGATTTGTAAGAGCGGATTTTGTTGCGTAATTTTGCAATAATTCCACAAAAAGATGTAACAATTTCGCCGGAAGGAGGTGATAATTTTGCGGTTACATTCCGCCGGTTGGCGGCAAGTTATATAATATTAGTCTGATTAACCCACTTGTATGAGAAGTATTAAAATGAGTTTCAGAGGTTTAGCCATTATATCGGCTTTGTTTTTTGTAAGTTGCCATTCTAATGACCATGAGGCTGAGTCCGAGGAGAAAGGACATGGCCATGGTGATGATGAAATAGTGATGAGTCCAGCTGATGCCACGCGCTTCGGAGTTAGTGTGCAGGCCGTAACCTCCAAGCCATTTAGTGCTGCAATAAAAGTCATAGGTGAGGTGCTTCCTTCGACTGCCGACCAGGCTATTGTGACGGCACCAACTTCCGGCGTGGTATCATTTGTCAAAGGTATTACTCAAGGTAAAACAGTAAAAGCCGGTGAGGCTATAGCCTCTATCTCAGCCAAGAATATGTCAGGAGGCGACGCCAATGAAACTGCACGCATAGCTCTCCAGGCGGCTAAGCGTGAACTGGATAGGATCACGCCACTTGTAGCTGACGGAATAGTGACGAAAAAAGACTATAATGATGCCTTGCAGGCTTATGAAAATGCCAAAGCGGCGTATAGCTCAAGAGCGGCCGGCGGAGCTGCCACATCACCCATTTCTGGGGTCATCAATGCGGTTTCTGTGTCCGACGGCCAGTATGTGGAGACCGGTGCACCGATTGCATCAGTGGCTCGCTCTACACGTCTCACATTAAAAGCCTTGCTTCCACAACGTGAAGTCTCTTTTCTCCCTCTTATTCAGTCGGCCACTATTCTTGCCGATGAATCACCAGTGTCTTTGAGTGATTACAATGGACGCCTTCTCTCCAACTCATCCTGTGCCGCTACCGAGACACCAGGTTATATACCGGTGTATTTCTCATTCGACAACCCCGGAGTTGTAATCCCGGGTGCTCCTATTGAAGTCTATCTGATAGGGAATGAAACGGCCGAGGTCTTGTCAGTTCCTGTTGAGGCTCTTTCTGAGCAGATGGGCGAGAAGTTTGTGTATGTCAAGATAGATGATCATGGATACAAGAAACAGCCTGTTACTGTAGGACAAAGTGATGGGCGGAAAGTAGAAATTAAGTCTGGTCTTGCCTCTGATGATTCCGTGGTTGTGGCTGGCACTACTTTTGTGCGCTTGGCAGAAACGTCGACTGTAGTTCCTGAAGGTCATTCTCACTCTCATTAATTATCAATCCGGCACTTGTTATGCTTAATAGAATTATAAAAATATCGCTTGACAACAGGTTAGCTGTGGTGATCATATCAGGATTGCTGCTGATCTACGGTATGATTGTCATGATGAAAACCGAGGTTGATATATTTCCTGACCTCAACGCGCCAACGGTCGTTGTTATGACCGAGGCCCCCGGCATGGCTCCGGAGGAGATTGAAAAAATTGTCACATATCCGGTAGAGACAGCCGTGAACGGTGCTACCGGTGTAAGACGTGTGAGGTCATCATCGGCCACTGGATTTTCAGTAGTCTGGGTCGAGTTCGATTGGGGCACAGATGTCTACCGGGCCCGACAGATTGTGTCGGAGAAACTTTCTGAAACAGAGGGTTCTCTTCCCCCAGGAGTAGGCAAGCCTACATTAGGGCCACAGTCATCTATCCTTGGAGAAATAATGATAATCGGTCTGACCTCCGACTCGATTACCGATACAGAAGAACTGCGCACCATAGCAGACTGGCAGATACGTCCGCGCCTGCTGTCTATTTCAGGAATTTCGCAGGTATCAGTAATCGGAGGTGACGCAAAAGAGTATCAGATTCTTTTATCGCCTGCTGCAATGCAGAAGCATGGAGTGTCATTGACACAGGTAAAGGCAGCTGTGTCCAACATGAATGCTAATGCTTCCGGTGGTGTTATTTATGAATACGGTAATGAGTATCTGGTGAAAGGTGATGTGACTACATCTGATCCCGAGATATTGGCCCAGGCGGTTATTAAGAGCGACGTGAATGGCATAGTGCGCTTATCTGACATCGCGGAGGTGAAAGTCGGTGCCGAAGAGCCTCGTTTGGGTGTCGCGTCGGTCAATACACACCCGGCCGTACTTCTTACAGTCACTAAGCAGCCCTCAGTGGGGACAATACAACTTACGGAAGAGATTGAGCAACAGCTCGACATTTTGAAGCGTAGTTTCCCGGCTGATGTAAAAATCAATACCGATATATTCCGTCAGTCAGATTTTATCGACAATTCTATCGGTAATCTCCAGGAATCACTTTTCATAGGCGCTATTTTCGTTATAGTAATCCTGTTCTTCTTCCTGATGAACCTACGCACCACGCTTATTTCGCTTGTTGCGTTGCCTTTGTCGATTATCATTACCATTTTGGTACTTCATTTCCTTGGTCTTACCATCAATACAATGAGTCTCGGTGGTATTGCCATCGCCATCGGGTCACTGGTGGATGATGCGATTGTTGATGTGGAAAATGTCTACAAACGTTTACGTGAGAATCTAAAGGCTAAGAGGCCAATAGTAAGTGTGGTCTATAATGCGTCCAAGGAAGTGCGCCTTCCCATTTTCAACTCGTCCTTGATTATAATGGCGAGCTTCCTTCCGCTCTTTTTCCTTGACGGTATAGAGGGCCGAATGCTGAAACCACTTGGCATTTCATTTATCGTGGCTTTGATTGCGTCTACTATTGTTGCTCTCACTGTCACCCCGGTACTCTGCTCATTTCTTTTAGGCGGTGACAAGGTGGCAAAGAGTCTTGATCGTGAGTCATGGCTTGCACGCAAACTTCGTATCGGTTATGAGAAGGCTCTCCATAAATCGTTCAAGGCGATAAAGCCTATTTTTATTGCAACAGGAGTTCTGTTTGCAGTCGCTTTAGGCTTATTTTTCACATTAGGACGTAGTTTCCTCCCCGGTTTTAACGAGGGCTCACTTACTATCAATGTGAGCACTTTGCCAGGGATATCTCTGGAGGAGAGCGACCGATTAGGTCGTGAGGCTGAAAGAATCATACTTTCTATGCCCGAAATTTCAGTTGTTGCACGCAAGACCGGTAGAGCAGAACTTGATGAGCACTCTTTAGGCGTGAATGTTTCAGAAATTGAAGCTCCTTATACTCTTGATAATGGACGTAGCCGTAAAGAGCTTTTAGCTGATTTGCGTCATGAACTTTCGCATCTGCCGGGTGCGAATATTGAGATCGGTCAGCCGATATCCCATCGCATCGACGCTATGCTTTCGGGCACGGAAGCGCAGATTGCCATAAAGCTTTTCGGTGATGATTTGACACGTTTGTTTAATATCGGAAATCAGATAAAGAAACATATTTCGGGGATAGATGGCGTGGTTGATGTGAACATCGAACAGCAGGTGCAGCGCCCGCAAATCGACATCCGTCCGAAACGTGACATGTTGGCCTACTATGGCATTCCGGTAAATGAATTTACCGAATTCGTAAACGTGGCTTTAAGCGGAGAGAAAGTCTCTCAGGTATATGAGAATGGTATACCTTATAATCTGACGCTTAAAGTCGCCCCGGAGAGCCGATCCACAATAGAGAATATTTCGGTATTAACCATTGATTCCCCTAAAGGTAAAATCCCTTTGTCGGAGATTGCGGATGTGGTTTCTTCGTCTGGGCCTAACACGATTAACCGTGAGAATGTAAGCCGGCGTATAGTTATCTCTGCAAATGTCGCGGACAGAGACTTGAAAAGCGTCATTGACGATATCAAAGAGGAGATTGGTGAGGAAATAACACTCCCGGAAGGATACTATATCAATTATGGTGGCCAGTTTGAAAATGAAGCCGAGGCCTCACGTACACTTATGCTCGTGTCATTGATAGCATTGGTGATAATATTTATCCTTCTGTACGGACAGTTCCATAATGCCACCCAGGCTGCTATTATCCTTTTAAATATGCCGTTGGCCATCATAGGTGGCATTTTCCTCCTATGTGTCACTTCTGGCGAATTGAACATCCCTGCTATCATCGGATTTATATCGTTGTTAGGTATCACGACCCGAAACGGTATGTTGCTGATGTCCCGCTATGACCAATTGCGTGACCATGGAGTGGGACTTATGGAACGTATTATGTTAGGCTCTACAGATCGTCTCAATCCTATCTTGATGACGGCTTTGAGCTCTGCATTGGCGTTGATACCTCTGGCTATCAACGGAGATAAACCTGGCAACGAAATCCAGTCACCGCTTGCGATAGTAATCTTAGGTGGTCTCCTCACCTCTACTGTCCTTAATATATTTATTGTGCCTTTGGCTTATTACCTCACACAAAAGAAAAAACATAAATCAACATTATAAAATTTTTATGAAGCGACGCATCTCATTGATCCTATCTTTCACCTGCGCCATTATTAGTTTCGCCTCTGATTTTGACGAGGTGCTTAACACTGTCGTGAAAAATAATCTCACTCAGAGGTACTCAACCTTATCCGATGAGGCAAAAATTGAAGGCCTCAAAGGGGAGAATCAGCTCGAGGCTCCTGAACTTGGCTTTGACCATGTGTGGGGAGCCGGCAGTGTCGGTAATAAACTGAGTCTGTCGTTATCACAATCTTTTGACTGGCCAGGTGTATATGCCGCGCGTCGTAAAGCTATTGAAACATCCTCGACAGCCATGCAATATCTCCGAGAGGCTACTTTGCTTGACACTCGTATGGAGGCACGATTGCTCCTCATCGATTTGATTTACACAAAGCAGCGTATTAACATTGTGTCTGACATGGCTGATGGAATGGCAACCTTGGCTGACAATTACAAGAAGGCTATGGAGGATGGCTCAGAGACTCGGCTTGATTATAATAAAGCTGTTATAGAGAAGATAAGCGTGGACAAGGAGTTGGAAACATTGAGGGTTGAATATGAAGGGCAAGTGGCATCTCTTGAGGTCATGAACGGAGGGAAGGATGTGGCTGCACTTCTTGATAAGTTAGGGACAGATTATCCCGAACTGCCCATGTCAGCTTTTGTCCCTGATATAAATATGCTTCGTGAACGTGATCCGGAATATGCGGCTGCAATGGCTTCGGTTGATGCGGCCGCATCGGTGGTACGTGTTGAACGGTTAAGCCGATATCCGGGATTCTCTCTGGGATATAATTATGAATATGAAATGGGAGACATTTTCAATGGCTTTTCTTTCAGTGTCACGTTACCATTCCTCTCGCGCAAGCACAAGGTGAAGGCTGCTACTTTTGAAATGGAGGCGGCCAAAGTGGATGCGGAAATGAAATTGACTGCTCGTGCCAGCGAATTCAATAGCCTATACCGTCAGGCCCAGGTGCTGCGCCGTTTCCTTGACCGCTATGAAGAGGTGGTCAAGGACGATTCAAATCTTAAACTATTACGAAAAGCCTTGGATGGAGGACAGATTAATTTCCTCACCTATCTTCAGGAGGTAAATTTCTTCCTCTCTGCCCATAAAGATTACCTTGACACTCTCTATCAGTATCATCAGACTTTAGGGCGCCTGTCGCGGTATAATTAAATAATCTAAAACGTATCAACAAAATCATTCCATAGAAGTTATATAGATAGTATATAAACATATTCCTTATAATACACTTTACTCACTATGGAATTTCTTACAGACGAAAAACTGGTCATTGTCGGAGCTGCCGGCATGATCGGCTCAAACATGGCTCAGACTGCGATAATGATGGGCCTGACTCCTAATATTTGTCTTTATGATCCTTATGGCCCTGCACTTGAAGGTGTGGCTGAAGAGCTGCTTCAGTGTGGCTTTGAGGATGTCAACATTACCTATACAACTGACGTCAAAGAGGCTCTCAGCGGAGCCAAGTATATCGTCAATTCAGGTGGCGCTGCACGTAAAGCAGGAATGACTCGTGAGGACCTTTTGAAGGGTAATGCTGCAATTGCCGAGGAATTCGGCAAGAATGTACGCCTTTATTGTCCTGATGTAAAACATATTACAGTTATATTCAATCCTGCCGACATAACCGGATTGATTACTTTGTTGTACTCAGGACTTAAACCTTCGCAGGTCACCACCCTTGCGGCGTTGGACAGCACTCGTCTACGCAATGAATTGGCTAAACAATTCAAGATTCCGGCCGACGAGATAGTAAACTGTCGTACCTATGGAGGCCACGGTGAGCAGATGGCTGTGTTTGCCTCAACCACAAAAGTTGACGGCAAACCTCTGACGGAGATTATAGGCACCGAGATCCTTCCTGAAAAGGACTGGGAAGAACTTAAGCAACGAGTTATCCAGGGTGGTAAACGCATCATCGAGCTTCGTGGTCGTTCCTCATTCCAAAGCCCGGCTTATTTGTCTATAGAAATGATTGCCGCTGCTATGGGCGGAAAGCCGTTCCGTTGGCCGGCAGGCGTATATGTCAACAATGATAAATTCAGTCATATAATGATGGCTATGGAGACAAGCATCACAAAGGATGGAGTCACATGCCGTCCTATCACCGGAACTCCGGAGGAAGAAAAAGAACTGGAGGAAAGCTACAAACATCTCTGTGCCCTGCGTGATGAGGTTATAGCTATGGGGGTAATGCCTCCTATTGACAAATGGAATGAATTGAATCCTTATCTTGACGAAAAGACTTGTTAACAGTCTTAAGGTTTTGAAAACTATATAGTTTGGCCGGTTGGTTTATTAAAATCAGCCGGCCAAATTTTTATTTGTAAATTTTGAGTATTATTTTCTGTCAATTCGTATATATTTGTAATTTTGCAAATTAACTAACACCAACCTGAAAATTCCCCTTCCATGAAACGTAGCATTCTTGCATCTCTACTCGCGCCACTTATTCTACCGTCATTTTCACATGCTCAGTCCACCTGTCTTACCGATAGTGTGGAAATGGCAGCTTTTTCGGCTGCCGACGGAAATTCGGGGCTACAATTAGCATGGAAATCTGCGCAGGATGATGTTTGGGTTTCAATCGGTCAAGGGGTTAATTTCGTAAATTCCGATTTTGGACCGTGGGGAAGTCATAAAAAGATGTTTACGCCTGTTCTCTCCTGCAATTCCGACGGCATGTGGGAGCTTACATGGATTGCTGACCCTGCCGAGCCGGTGCTCGCGTCAGCCACAACATCCGATTTCATATCATGGAGTCCACAGTCCTATCGGATGGTACCGACACGAATCACAGATGCCATTCGGATGACAGTGAATGGCCGAGAGGTTGATGGCACAGTAAGAAAAGTACCAATGGGTTTGGTAAGCAAACTGACTGAATTCGTTGCCCGGCGAGACAGTTTGAATCAACTCTATGCCGAGCGCATGGCCGATGATGCCGAACGTTTTGCCGGTCTTCAATCGCCGGTCTACAAAGTTTCAGTTGATAGATCTGTGACAAAATCAATCAGTGACAAGCTTATAGGCGTGTTTTTCGAGGATATAAACTATGCTGCCGACGGAGGGCTTTACGGTGAGTTGATTCAAAATCGTGATTTTGAATATTCGGCATCTGAAAGACCCGGTGATGCAGAATGGAATTCCTTGACTGCTTGGCGGATTGCTGGAGACGAGGATAGTTTTCACTCTTCTATCGATACCATAGCACCTATTCATTTGAATAATCCCCATTATCTTCATCTTGTGGTGTCAAAGCCTGGGGTATTAGTGATAAATACAGGTTATGACGGCATAAATATAAAGGGTGGAGAAGATTATGATTTTTCAATGAGAATCAGGGGAAATAACGGTGCGAAGTTTCGCATAGAGCTTCGTGATTCGGCCGGCGATTGCCTTGGTGAGAAGTTATTTGACATCCGAAATTCAAAGGAGTGGCAAACAGTCAATCTTACTCTTACATCGATGTCATCATCAGCGGATGCTGAGTTGGCAATAGAGCCTCTATCCACCGGCACATTTGACATAGACATGGTGTCACTTTTCCCGGTTAACACATTCAAAGGTCGTAAAAATGGGCTGAGGGCAGATCTCGCACAAACGTTGGCCGACCTCCATCCTCGTTTCGTGAGATTTCCGGGAGGGTGTGTGGCTCATGGCGACGGTGTGGATAACATATATGACTGGAAAGGCTCCATTGGGCCTCTCGAAGCCAGACGACCGCTGCGTAATTTATGGGGGTATCATCAAACAAGAGGACTTGGATATCACGAATATTTTCTTTTCTGCGAGGATATCGGAGCAGAGCCGGTGCCTGTTTTGGCTGCAGGTGTACCCTGTCAGAATTCCGGCAGACCGGGACACCATTCGCATGATGCTGTGACTTCCAAGGGGCAGCAAGGTGGACTCCCGATGGCGGAGATGGAGGCCTATATAGGGGATATACTGGACCTTATAGAGTATGCCAATGGTGATACCTCTACTGTCTGGGGCTCGAAACGAGCTGCTGCCGGTCATCCCGAGCCGTTCAATATTAAATATATCGGCATAGGGAATGAGGATATGATAACAGACGTTTTCACCACCCGATTTAAAATGATTTATGACTCCGTGCGAACTCACTATCCTGAAATCACAGTGATCGGTACGGTTGGTCCTTTTCATGAGGGTACCGACTACCGCGAGGGCTGGACACTCGCTCGTCAGCTTGATGTGCCGATGGTGGACGAGCATTACTATGTATCACCAGGATGGCTGATTTACAACCAGGATTACTACGATTCTTATCCTCGCGAAGCCACTCAGGTTTATTTGGGTGAATACGCTTCTCATCGGCCCGACAGAGCAAGCACAATAGAGACGGCGCTCACCGAGGCCGTCTATCTCACAAGCGTGGAGCGTAACGGTGATGTCGTAAGCATGACGTCCTACGCGCCGTTGTTGGCCAAGGATAATCATACACAGTGGCGTCCTGATTTGATATATTTCAGCAATTCAGATGTTCGTCCAACGGTTGATTACTATGTGCAGCAATTGTTCGGACAAAATTCAGCGTCATGCTATTTGCCCGCCAATGTCGAGATTGATTCAGATAATGCCAAAGTTGTGTCACGTATCGCTTCCTCAGTGCTTTGGGATGAGAGGAGTGGTGAATATATTGTGAAACTTGTTAATCTGCTTCCGGTCGAAGTCAATACATCAGTCTCACTTCCTGACACCACAGATAGCCCCTCAATAATTTCAGGTACACTCCTTATGGGCCATCCTGATGCGGATGATTCTGTCCCACAGTCAGCAGAAGCGATGGTCGGCTCACAGACGCTGTCCTATAGCATGCCACCATACTCTCTTTCTGTATGGAGGGTCATTGCGAAACCTTGTTCCGACCACCGGCATTTGAGCGAATCTTCACCATCTTGGCAACATTTATTCTAATTTCCACTCATCGAAGGGAGGTCTTGCAATAATAAAAGTGCTGAAGGTCGTCAGATCGTGGATGTGAAAGTGTCGAGTCATCAAGGAATGTGGCATTTTCCATCAGTGTCGCTAAATCTTTTAGATTTTCCTTTGTTAGGACACTTGAGCGACCGAATGTATCCGAGAACAGGTGCTGGTTGCCATAGGTGCTGAAGCCGACAGATATTGAACTACCGTCAGCAATAGTTTTGAACATGACCGTGTAAGCAGCGGTTTCATTTCATGTGGATAATATTTACGCTCAATAGCTACGGCACTCTTTTCAGCATTTCCAGCGCGCTGAAGGAATATCACGTTGTGTACGATACATCTCCGCAGGTGGGTAAAGTAAAAATATCTTCATCTAATCACGGATATTGAAATTTTATAATTAAATTTGCACGGAAAGCTCACTCGTTTCTCACATGTTCATATCCATGCAAACTATACCTGAATATATCAAAATCCTTGATGCGGAATTTGGCACGACCTGTTCGCTGCCGTTTGCCTCGGCTATTAAGGCTGGCTTTCCGAGCGTGGCTGACGGATATGGCAATGACTCTATAGACTTTAACCGCGACTTGATACGCCATCCGGAGTCAACTTTTTATGGGCGCGTTTATGGCGACTCAATGATTGAAGCCGGCATCTGTGATGGTGACATCGCCGTTATTGACCGTGCTGCCGATGCTGTTGATGGCGATATCGTGGTCGCCTTTGTGAATAATGAATTCACCATAAAATATCTCGATCTCGGTCATCGTCACGAGGGATATATACTTTTGCGTCCGGCCAATCCTAATTTTTCACCTATCCGTGTGAATGAAGATGATGACTTCAGGATATGGGGTGTAGTGGCCTGGACCATAAAGCAGTGGAAGAAGAATTGATTCGCCAACCCGGATATGCTCTACGCCATTTGTGACTGTGACAATTGCTTTGTTAGTTGTGAGCGTGTGTTCCGTCCTGACCTTGAGGGGAAAGCGGTGGTGGTACTCTCTAACAATGATGGCTGCGTTGTGGCCAGAAGTTCCGAAGCTAAGAAGTTGGGGGTCAAAATGGGAATGCCATACTATCAGATGCGTCAGATGTATGGAGAAAGTCAGGTAATAGCCTTCTCTTCCAACTATGAGCTGTATGCCGACATGACAGCCCGCGTGATGAGTCTGCTTCGTAAAGCTGCCCCATCTTTTTTCCGATATTCTATAGACGAGGCCTTCTGTGTGCTTCCCGATATGGCTATGGATGAAGCGAAGCGGTGGGGCGAGGCGCAGGCTGCCTGGATTCGTAAAGCGACCGGAATGCCGTTGAGTATCGGGATTGCACGTAATAAAACTCTGGCTAAGTTGGCCGTGTCTTTTGCAAAGAAATATCCCGGATATAACAAATGTTGCGTTATTGATGGTGAAGAGAAACGCGAGAAGGCTTTGAGACTTACCGATATTGGAGATGTATGGGGTATAGGACGACGCATTGAACGCAAGATGCTTGACCAGCGTATCAGTAGTGCCTGGGATTTTTCTGTAATGCCATCTGAATGGGTGGAAACTCGTTACAATGTGGCGGTGTTGCGCACATGGCGTGAACTCAATGGGATGGATTGTATTCCCGATGAGGAGATGGCCACCAGGAAGAGTATCACTGTCAGCCGGAGTTTCGAGCATCCTGTCAGCGATTATAAATTGCTGTCGACCCATGTGGCGAACTTTGCTGCCAGATGTGCTGAGAAACTACGCAGGCAGGAATCTGTGGCTGCCATTGTCGGGGTATACATCGTCACCAATCGATTCCGTAAAGACGTAGCCCAATATGGCAATACTTTGGATTATCGTCTTTCCACACCGTCATCGTCTTCGCTTGACATTGTAGCGGGTGCCCAGCAAGCATTGAAACTGATATATAGGTCAGGCTATTCCTACAAGAAGGCAGGAGTTATACTTATGGGTGTGAGCAAAAATGATATCTACCAACCCGATTTGTTTGAATTCTCACCTGAGCGTAATGAAAAACGCCGAAAACTCGACTGTATTTTGGACGAAATAAATCATTCGCAGGGACGAGACACAGTGATTCTTGGTTCACAGCAGTACACCCATGAAAGAGGAAAGGGGAAGGCCTCTGCATTCAAGGATATAATCCGACATGAATATCGGTCGGGGAGTCCGACAACCAACTGGGATGATCTGATAGAATTACATTAGTGTCTGTCACAAGTATCTGTCTCATAAACAACCTCATCATCGCGGCCCACAGTTGTTGCATCGCAACAATTCTATTATCAGTTATGTTATTAATATAAAATGACAAACCAGGCATGTTGTCGCTTCACCACCGCTATGCAGGAATGGAGCGGCATTATGCCATAACTATGAAAAATCATGAAAAAGAGTATTTTTATGTCGGCGGCTGTGGCCCTTATGTTTATGTGCGCTTCCCCTGCTATGCTTGCGCAAGCACCACGATATAATAATGGCGGTATGCCGGGATTGGTTGTTGCCGGCTCGGAAAACTACCAGCAACTCCCTGAAAAAGCCCGAAAATTTGTAGAGAAGCACTTCAAGGATTCAAATGTGGCAAAATGTGAAAAATATTTCGCTAAAGGTAAATACGAAGTCGAACTGACCAACGGTATAGACATCGAATTTGATGCGCAAGGCACCGTTACAGAAATTGATGCACCCGACCGTGCCTACATAGCTTCGTCCATTGTCAAGGACATTCTTCCTCATAAGGCTTTCTCACGCCTCGAAAAAGAAGGCTTGAGCCAGACTGTTGAATCCGTAGAATTTAAAAAGGGCAAGGTATATGAGGTTGACGTCAATATACCCGGCCCTGATACGTATGTCTTTGATATAAACGGAGAGTTTCTGATGATTGAGGATTAAAGATTATTTCCCTGAGTCGAAATGACTCTTGAAATTATCGAGGATAGGGTAGATAACCTTATTCCAGTAAGGCCATGAATGATCACCCGGGGCTGTGAAATATGTATGCCCTATACGGTGGTCATTCAGACTTTTGCTGAGTTCATTGTTGACATCAAAGAAGAAATCTTCCGTACCGCAGCAAAATATTATGTTGAGCTGGCCTGGTTGTAATCCCGGCACAAGAGCAGCCACTGTATGTTCGCCCCACCTTACGGAATTGTCCTTGAATTCTCCAAGACGTTCTTTCATGCGCCATTGGTCATGGAATTCACGCTTGGTAATGTCGACTCCGCCACTCATCGAGCCGGCATTTTTCCATATATCACTGTGGCGCATCGCAAGCCATAAGGCACCATGTCCGCCCATACTCAGGCCGACTATTGCTCTTTGCTCAGGTGATTTCCTGGTACGGTAGAGCGAGTCGATTGTCGGTACAAGCTCTTGGGTGAAAAAACTCTCCATCTGGAAGTCAGGATTGACCGGTGAATCCCAGTACCAGCTGTCTCGGCCGTCGGGGCATACAATAATCATGTTGTAAGCTGAAGCAACCGAATCGAGAGGCATACGTTTGGGATAATACGAATAGTCGTCGCTGTAACCATGAAGTAGGTACACCACCGGATAGTGGGCCGTATCACCTTTTGCCAGATATGTTTCAGGGAGAGCTACTGTGACTTTCATTGGTGACACGATGTTGTTGACCGAATTGATTTTCACGGTGTCGACCTGCATCTGAGGTTTAGCTGCACCCCAAGCAGTAAGCATGACTACCGAAAAGAGTGCGCAGGAGAAGATTTTTTTCATATTAGGTAGGTATTAATGGAGCAAATGTAGTAAATTTGCGTGAAATATGGGAAATATTTTCATCAATAAAATAAATCGGTTTATAACTGAGCATCATCTTGCCGACAAGACATGTCGTGTGATTGTCGGTCTGAGTGGAGGTGCTGATTCAGTGGCCCTGCTGGCGGTGATGCATTGTCTCGGCTACGATATTCTTGCCGCTCATTGTAATTTCCATTTGCGGGGAGAGGAGAGCGACCGTGACGAGCAGTTCTGCCGTTTGTTATGTGATTCTCTCCATATTCCCTTCGTCAAACGCGATTTTGATGTCGCCATGCAGCGGGAAGCCACTGGCGAATCTGTTGAGATGGCATGCCGTACCTTGCGCTACGAGTGGTGGGAATCCATGATACGCGATGGCCGTGGCGCAGTGGTTGCTGTGGGGCATCACCGCGAGGATGACATAGAGACTTTTTTCCTTAATTTGCTACGTGGTAGCGGGATTGCAGGCCTTAAAGGCATGATGCCAAAGTCCGGCAATATCATACGACCGATGCTCGATGTGACTCGTGCAGAGATTGAGGAATATTTAGCAGTATCAGGTCTCGACTATGTGACCGATCATACTAATCTGGAAAATGATTTTAGCCGCAACCGTCTGCGCAATATCATAATGCCGGAGTTGCAGCGCTTATTTCCCGGAGCCGCCGACGGTATTGCTACATCAGTAGCATGTCTTAAGGATAATTATGGCTTGTATACCGATGCCGTGGAAACCCTTCGGCGTAAATATGTCGAGGAGGGTGGGGTGATTGACTTGTCACGGCTCATCACCACTGAGCCGCATCCAGCGATAGTTCTCTATGAGTTGCTGTCACCGCTTGGCATAAACATGACCCAGGTCAAGAATATGCTTGGCGCTTTGGACGAAAATGGCCGATGCCTTGCGTCCGGGCTGAAATTCTCATCACCTTCTATTTCATTTTTGCTTGACAGGGGACATTTAATACCGATGGCGGTCACTGATGCCTCCGTGGACGATTGCAATGTGGAGCTGGACTCTCCACCGTTCAGCATGCGACGAATTACTCGTGATGAGTTCACCTCTGTCCTCAGTCAAAATAAAGACAATCGTTATTGCGTATATTTCGATGCCACCATACATGATGGCTCTCCTGAATTTCATATCCGTTCATGGCGTAAAAGCGACCGCATCTCACCGTTTGGCATGAAAGGTTCAAGACTTGTCAGCGATATATTCAGTGACGCCAAGATACCGGTGGACAAGAAAGAATCCATCCCATTACTTTTGCGCGGTGATTTAATACTTTGGATAGTAGGCATGCGAGCCTCTCGACATTTTGCAGTGACCGATAAAACAAGGGAAGTAATTGTGGTGGAATATCATCCCGAAACCTCAAAAAAACAAAGTTAGCACGATGGAGATTTTGATTAAAAATATGGTATGTAATCATTGTGTAGAGGCAGTGAAAAGAGTGTTTGACTCTTTGGATCTGCCCACAGATGACATTTCATTGGGTAAGGCTGTAATAGCAGGTACCCCTGACAAAACTACATTGCATAAACTTGACCAACTGCTTGAGGAGAATGGGTTCAGCCGCATACGTGACAACGAGGAAGCCCTTGTGGAGAAGGCAAAGATGGCTATCCTGCACCACATCCGTGAGGAGGAGGATTGCCGGTATAATCTCTCTGACTGTATTGACAGCCATCTTGGTGTTAATTATGACACTGTGAGCCGCATTTTCTCGGCGCGGGAAGGACGGACAATTGAAAAATACCACATCGCCCAGAAAATAGAATGGGTCAAGGAGCTGCTTAACTATGGCGAATTGACACTTAGCGAGATAGCATACAAGACAGGCTATTCGAGCGTGGCCCATCTGTCGCGACAGTTCAAATCAGTGACTGGGCTTACCCCTACCGAGTATATGCGCTCATCGCGCGAACGCAAAAGCATCAGTGAAGTTTAGAGATTACCGGCATAATCGTTGCACATTGGCAAATCTGTAAAATTTATCCGAAATTGTGTAACGCCCAAGGGACTTATATGTAGTAACTTTGCATTGAAAGATTTAACTGTTTGTTTAACGCCTGATGTGGGACAGTTGAAATCATTTAGTCAGAATAAGTAAATGTCAAAGTTATGAATTTCTCTCATTTTATAATTTCCTTGCTCTCGATTGTCAACGAGATGTCACCTTATATATTATTGGGGTTTCTTATTGCCGGATTCCTGCATGTTTTTGTGAAGCCATCCATGATGTCGCGTCATCTTTCAGGACATGGTTGGAAACCGGTGTTTAAAGCGGCGATGCTTGGCATACCGTTACCTCTTTGTTCGTGCGGAGTATTGCCCACAGCGGTCTCACTTCGTCGACAAGGGGCATCCAAAGGAGCCTCGACCTCATTCCTCATAGCTACCCCTCAGACCGGTGTGGATAGCATCGCAGCCACCTATTCACTTCTCGGATTACCGTTTGCTATAATCAGACCGGTCGCAGCCCTCGTAGGGGCGATGATGGGAGGCTTGGCTGTCAACAAATTTGACAAAAGCACTGAACAGGTACAAACTCTGGCAGAGGAGTCAGATTGCTGCTCTGTCGAGTCTTCCGAATCACTTTCAATGAGACAAAAACTCATTGAATCCGTGAGATATGGCTTGGTCGATATGGTGGCAAGTGTTGGCAAATGGCTTGTTATCGGTCTTATAGTCGCAGCCCTCATCACTGTCTTGGTTCCTGATAATCTGTTCATAAGCCTCAGCAAATATCCGCTTTTGGCCATGTTGGTGATGGTGGTAGTGTCTGTGCCTATGTATATCTGTGCCACAGGCTCAATTCCCATTGCTCTTTCATTGATTTGCAAGGGGCTTACCCCAGGTGTAGGTTTTGTGCTCCTTATGGCCGGTCCTGCCGCCAACTTTGCCTCAGTCATGATTCTCAACAAGTCAATGGGGCGTAAGTCGACGTTCATCTATATCCTGTCAGTTGTGGTCACCGCCATGATGTTTGGCCTTGCGATCGACTATCTTCTTCCGCGTCATTGGTTCATGCCGGATGCTGCTCCTGCGATTGCTGGATGTCACGTGTCATTTGGCATATTCGAGACTTTATGCTCACTCTTACTCGCCGGACTTCTTATATACTCGGCGTTCAAATCAAAATCACACAAACATAATCACTCAACCGAAAATATTGATAATATGACAAAAGAATATCAAATCAAAGGCATGGCCTGTGCTCATTGCAGAGCCACAATAGAGAAAGTTATCTCTTCACTTCCCGGTGTATCATCCGTAACTGTTGACCTCGGAGCCGGTAAGGCAATCGTGGAGGGCGACGTTGCTCCCGCGTTGATAAGGGATGCTGTATACAATGCCGGATTCACCATGGATGAATAATTAGCCCTCTGATTATATCGAAACACAGCGCCGCTGACATGTATGACTACATACCTCTGTCAGCGGCGCAATTGTTAATTGTTATTCCTCCTAATCTTCGTCGGCAGCGCTAAGGGTTGAAGACGCTAACTGCTTGGATGCTTTCACTCCCAATGCTTGCATTTTCTGCGCACGAGCCACCAGGTTGCCCTTACCTGACGATAGTTTGGTCATAGCGTCCGAGTAGGCCTTCTGAGTGGAATTGATAGCTTTCTCGATGCGTTCCATATCGGCGGTGAAGTCAGCGAATTTGTCATACATCTTCCCGGCCTCTTCTGCGATTTTTATTGCATTTTTAGTATAGCGGTCCCTGCTCCATAATTGAGCTATGAGGCGTAGGCCTGACACCAAGTGGGTGGGTGAAACTATCAGCACCTTGCTGTCATAGGCATTCTGCCAAAGAGTAGGGTCAAGGCGCATAGCTGCTATATAAGCCGGCTCGTTAGGGATAAACATCATCACGAAGTCAAGTTTGGCTTCGCCCACATAGTCCTGGTAGCTTTTCCGTGCCAGTTCGTCAATATGGCTCTTCACCGAGCGGATATGCCTTATGGCTGCTCTTTTTTTAGTTTCCTCGTCGTCGGCATTCACATAATCAACAAACGCTGTCAGGGAGACCTTGGAATCAATTATCACACATCGTCCGTCGGGATATTTCACCACTACGTCAGGGCGCAGGTTCCGTCCCTCTTCGTTGCGTAGCGTATTGCCTCCCTCGTCAGTTGTTGCCTGGATGAAATATTCTTCACCTTTCTGAAGTCCTGACTTCTCAAGGATTGATTCAAGCACCATTTCGCCCCAGTCGCCTTGCACTTTACTGTTGCCTCGAAGGGCATCCGCAAGTTCGCGGGCCTCTTTGGAGATTGACTGGTTAAGGTCCACCAGTTCTCTGATGCGTTCGGAGAGCGAAAATCTTTCCCTGGCCTCATTATTATATGTCTCTGCAACCGTCTTACGGAAATCATCGAGATTAGCTTTCAGCGGATCAAGAATCTGGTTGAGGCGTTCTTCGTTCTGAGCCTTGAACTCCACAGAGTTTTGCTTAAGAATATCGTTGGCCAGATTCCTGAAATGAGTTTCAAGATGCCTCTCCCTCAGTTCCTCCTCCTCGCGGTAATGACGTAGACTTGCCGATAGACGAGCATTCTCTTCACGTGTTGATGCCAACTGTTCATTGGCGGCATCAAGCCTCGCAAGAGAACTCTCTATCTGTTGCTGTCTTGTCCGGTCAAGCTCACTCATTGTGGCAAGCTCAGCCTTTCGGGTTTCGACTGAGATAATAAGACTTTTGTTCTCTTCCTGAAGGGATGAAAGCTGGGCCGACAGTTTCTGTGAACGCAGCAACGCTAATGCAGCAATGGCGGCAAACACCACTGCAAGGATTATACAGACCGACATGTTTGGTGTGATGGAGGGAAGACTAATTCAGTATGAAGCCACCCAAAGTTCCTGCGGCCTGATTATAGGTATAGGCTCTTGCAAACTGCTTGATCTTTGCAAGCGTTGATTTACGAGGCGTAGGGATGCACTTGTCTGCTGAAGGTTGAAATAGGGTGGAAGGAGTAGAAATTTTATCCATAGGCATAACAGGTTGGTGAAAAATAAAAAATTAGTGATGAACTTGAGATACTCAATTTACTCATATAACGCCTCTGTCACCTTTTTTATTGTCACATTTGGTTTTTTTGTTAAAATCCATGTCCTAAAACATAAAATTAATTTGTCGTAGTAAATAATTTAATTATTACTTTTGTAGCCGTTAACCTTACCATAATTATATCATGGATTTAGTCCGGCTTCAATCCGACAGCAAACACAGGCTGCCGTTTTATCTTGCCATGGAGGAATACCTCGCACGTAATTACAACGACAGGGAATTTTTCTTTATGTGGCAGGTTGACCCCACTGTGATTGTTGGTAGAAATCAGATGATTGAAAAAGAGGTCAATGTAGAGTACTGCCGATATAATAATGTGGATATATGTCGCCGGAAAAGTGGAGGAGGGGCCGTAGTGGCCGATATGAATAACATCATGTTCTCCTACATCACGTCATCTGACGATGTCGCTACTACTTTTTCCCATTACACTTCAAGTGTGGTACGCGCACTTCGTTTGTTAGGCCTTGATGCGTCTGATACCTCTCGTAACGATGTCCTGATAGCCGACCGAAAAGTTTCCGGGAATTCTTACTATCATATCCCTGGTCGAAGTATCGTACACGGCACAATGTTGTATGATTTCGATGTTGACAGGATGACAAACGCACTCTGTCCATCGACCAAAAAACTTTCCTCACATGGGGTGGCTTCCACACGCAGCCGTGTAACTACTATCCGCGAGCATCTTCCTAATCTCAGTATCGAGGAATTCAAACGCCATATAATCGACACTATGATTGATGGCGAAACTCTGATTCTCGATGATGAGGCCATCAAGGAAATACAACATATCGAGAGTGAATACTATGCATCGCAATGGCTGGCCGGTAAGAATCCAAAAGGGTCAGTCAATGTGTCAGAGAGAATTGACGGAGTGGGCGAGATTGCGGTAAGCTTGTCGGTCAACCGTGGTAAGATTACATCCTTGACAATCAACGGTGACTTCCTGGAGACTACCGATGCTGAAGCCGAGATCTCCGGCATACTGCAAGGCGTGGATTATGACCGCGACGCAGTAAGGTCGGCACTCGAATCATTGCAACTCGGCAGGATAATCCCCGGGCTTACAGTTGAAGCTTTCGTAAACATACTTTTCTGATAATAGTTAAACTACAAAAATACCATCAAACAACACAACAAAATGGAAGAGATTAAAAAAACATGCTTGCATGACAAACACGTGGCGATGGGCGCGCAGATGAGCCCTTTCGGCGGATTTGACATGCCTATCCAGTATAAAGGGATAGTCGAGGAGCATAATGCCGTACGCAATGCTTGTGGCGTATTTGACGTTTCCCACATGGGTGAAGTCAATATTTCCGGTCCGGATGCCGAACGCTATGTGAATCACATATTCACCAATGATGTCACCGGAGCTCCTGCCGGTAAGATATTCTATGGTATGATGCTCAATCCGGAAGGCGGAGTGGTGGACGATTTACTTGTCTACAAGCGTGGCGACAATAATTTTTTCCTCGTCATCAATGCTTCCAACATAGACAAGGACATGGCTTGGATCAATGGTCATGCCGATGGTTATGATATAGAGATTGACCCGCTCAGTGATGATCTTGGCGAACTTGCTGTGCAAGGGCCCGACTCAGAGAAAATCATGGAAGAGGTTCTTGGCATTGCTTGTAAAGAGCTTGAGTTCTATACTTTCAAGGAATCAGAACTCGACGGAAAGCATATATTGGTGAGCCGTACAGGCTACACCGGTGAGGATGGATTTGAAATCTATTCTGATCACGACACTATACGTTCACTCTGGGATCAGCTGATGGATTCCGGGCGTGTCGAACCATGCGGTCTCGGTTGTCGCGACACGCTTCGCTTTGAGGTTGGCCTGCCTCTGTACGGTGATGAGCTCGCTGACGATATTTCACCTGTCGAAGCATGTTTGTCAATGTTTGTCAAACTTGACAAGCCGGAGTTTATTGGCCGTGAAGTTATTGCACGCCAGAAGGCCGAGGGTGCTCCTCGTAAACTCATTGGCCTCGAACTTGCCGACAGAGCGATAGCCCGCCATGGCTATGAAGTGCTCAACGATGCCGACGAAGTGGTTGGCTATGTTACCACCGGTTATCGTGGCATCTCTGTCGACAAGAGTATTGCCGCAGCACTAGTCGATACACGTTATGCTGTAAAGGATTCTGAACTCAAGGTGCGTATACGCCGCAAAGTATTCCCGGCTCGTGTTGTCGCAAAGAAATTCTACAAAAAATCATACAAAAAATAACTTTCTGAAAATTAATTATCAAAACCATTTAAATTAAAAAATTATGAGCAAGATATATTATTCTCCTTCACACGAGTATGTAAAAGTTGATGGCAATATCGGTTATGTGGGTATCACCGACTACGCACAGAATGCCCTTGGCAACGTGGTTTATGTCGATATGCCCGAGGTAGGTGACGACGTTGAAGCCGGTGAGGATTTCGGTGCGGTGGAAAGCGTAAAGGCTGCCAGCGACCTTATCGCACCTGTCAGCGGTGCCGTGGTTGAAATCAACGAGCACCTCATTGACAATCCTCGTCTCATCAACGAAGACGCCATGAACAATTGGATCATCAAAGTTGAGTTGACAGATCCGGCCGAACTTGAAAACCTCATGGACGAGGAAGCCTACAAGGCACATTGCGCTACCGAACAGCACTAATATCCTAATATCTTGTTTATGCTTCACAGATATTTCCCTCATACTCCCGACGACATCTCACAGATGCTCTCCAAGTGCGGCATGACCGACCTTTCGGAGCTATATAGTGATGTCCCCGAGGAGTTGAAGCTCAACCGCGACTATGATCTGCCTCCGCAGATGAGTGAGAAAGAGGTGCGTGATTTTTTTGAGAATCTTGCCCAGAAAAATCAGCCTCAGACATGCTTTGCCGGCGCCGGATTCTATGACCATTATGCTCCTGCTGTTATACAGTCGATTATCTCACGGTCAGAATTCCTGACAGCCTATACCCCTTATCAGCCTGAAATTTCTCAAGGTACGTTGCAGTACATCTTCGAATACCAGTCGATGATGACACAGCTTACAGGCCTTGAGGTGTCCAATGCCTCGATGTATGACGGCACCACAGCCGTAGCTGAGGCTATGATGATGGCTGTGGCAAGTGCGCGCAAGAAAAACCGTGTTCTTGTTTCCGCGACCCTCAATCCGATTTATCGCGAAGTAGTTGATACCTATGCCCACTATCATGGTGTGGTGATTGACACTATTCCTGAAGCTGACGGAGTCACTGACCTTGAGGCTTTGCGTGACATGCTGACGAAAGGTGACGTGGCAGGTGTGATTCTTCCCACGCCTAATTTCTATGGCATACTGGAGGACTATACCGGTGTCGCCGATATGGTCCATGCAGCAAAAGCACTTCTCATAATGACAGCACCGGCCTCGGCTCTCGGTGTCATAAAGTCACCGGGTGAATGGGGCGCCGACATTGCCGCCGGCGAGGCTCAGTCGCTTGGTATGCCACTTAATTATGGTGGTCCGTATCTTGGCTACATGTGTTGCACCAAGGCTTTGATCAGAAAGCTTCCCGGCCGTATTGTCGGTGCCACAACCGATGCTGACGGCCAGCGTGTCTTCGTTCTTACCTTGCAGGCTAGAGAGCAGCACATACGTCGTGACAAAGCCACCTCCAACATCTGTTCCAATCAGGGACTGATGGCTCTGTATGCCTCTATCTATCTATCATTGATGGGCCGCAACGGATTGCGTGAAGTAAATGAACTTTCGGCAGCCGGAGCACATTATCTCGCTTCAAAGCTTGTTGAATCTGGCGCTTTCGAACTCAAGTATCCCGACAAACCGTTCCTGAATGAATTTGTGGTGCGGTTCAAGGGGGAGGTGAAATTGGCCGATTTCGTTGAGCTTTGCGGCTCATGCGGATGTCTCCCTGGGGTGCAGCTCAGTGACGATGAACTTTTGATATGCGTGACAGAGACACGCACACGCGAGGAGATTGACCGCTACATCTGGAGAGCAACAACCTTCTCCAAGGCAACCCCTCCGGCTCTCAATGTTAACCCAGGTTCCAATAATTAATTCTTTGCAGCCATGAATAGAAAATATTACGGAAAAGTTATTTTCGAACTGTCCCGCCCGGGCCGAGTAGGGTATAGCTTGCCAAAAAACGGTTGTGAAGACGCTTTGGCTACCATCCCGGCGCATTTGCTCCGCACAAAACCGCTTGAACTTCCTGAGGTTGACGAGCCAACCGTAGTGCGTCACTATAACAATATGTCGACCAACAATTTTGGTGTCGACACAGGTTTCTATCCTCTTGGATCATGTACCATGAAGTACAATCCCAAGATTAATGAAGAGATGGCATCTTTGCCAGCTTTCACTTCTCTCCATCCCTTCCAGAGTGCCGACAGTGTTCAGGGTGCTCTTGAGGCATATCACACATTGCAGTCAATGCTGTCGGAGATAGGTGGAATGGCTGAGTTTACGCTCAATCCTTATGCCGGCGCACATGGCGAACTTACCGGATTGATGGTGATTCGCGCATATCATGAGAGCCGTGGCGACATGAAGCGCACCAAAGTCATTGTCCCTGACTCCGCCCATGGCACCAATCCCGCCTCGGCGGCAGTTGCCAGACTGAAAGTCGTGGAGGTTAAGAGTTTACCCGATGGTACAGTTGATGTGGAGGCTTTGAAGCCCCTCCTTGATGATACTGTTGCCGCTGTGATGATGACAAACCCCAATACAGTAGGTATTTTTGAGCATAACATCCCTGTCATCGCCTCTTTGGTTCATGACTGCGGCGCACTTCTTTACTATGATGGTGCAAACCTCAACCCGCTTCTGGGTATAGCGCGTCCCGGTGATATGGGATTTGATGTCATGCACATCAATCTCCACAAGACCTTCTCGACTCCCCACGGAGGCGGCGGTCCGGGCGCAGGACCTGTAGGTGTCCGTGCAGGATTAGAGGAATTCCTTCCCAATCCACGTGTGGTGAAATGCAAGGTCAATGATGACGATGTATTTGCATTGGAGTATAAGACTGAGAAAGGTGAGAAGGCACTTGGACGGATATCGGCATGGCTTGGCAACTTCGCTGTCGAACTCCGTGCCCTGTCCTATATTCTCTCTCTTGGACGTGATGGCCTGAAGATGGCCGGTCCGCTCGCCACACTCAATGCCAATTATGTCAAAGAGGCTTTGCGCGACCTCTACTGCCTGCCTATCGACAGAGTGTGCAAACATGAATTCGTGTTTGACGGATTGGCTGACAAATCAACCGGTGTAACCACTCTGAATGTCGCAAAACGTCTGCTTGACCACGGATTCCATGCTCCTACCATCTATTTCCCGCTTCTGTTCCATGAATCGCTCATGATAGAGCCGACTGAGACAGAGAGCAAGGAGACTCTTGATGAGTTTATCTCTGTGATGAGGGATATAGCCCGCGAAGCATCTGAGACCCCCGATGTGGTTAAGGACGCTCCTTTGCTCACACCGATACGTAAGCCTGATGATACGGCGGCCGCACTTAATCCGGTGGTGACGTTTGCTGATTTAGGCGCATAATTCTGATTGAAAAATTTCTTTATTTTCAGTGTGGGCCAGACATAAACGGACTGATCCGGGTCTTGTCCACACTGTTTTTCATTCTTGTATATGGAAAAATCCGATATTATAATCATTGGTGCCGGTCCGGGTGGATATGAGACTGCTGTTGAGGCAGCTGCCGAAGGTCTTGCCGTAACGCTGATTGAGCGCGATAAGCTTGGCGGGACATGCCTTAACCGTGGATGTATTCCAACCAAGACTTTATGCCGTTCCGCGGAAATAGCGCAGAATGTAAATGACGCCGCGGAGTTCGGAGTGGAGATTTCTTGTCAACCTGCCATCAATTATGCTAAGGTGGTGGAACGGAAGGACCGTGTGGTCGATGAATTGCGTTCTGGTGTGGCTACTCTCCTCAACCGTGTTAATATTGTCAATGGAGAAGCTGTGTTCACGTCTCCCGACGTCTTGGAGGTTAATGGTGTGAGCTATACAGCACCTAAAATCATAATTGCCACTGGCTCACGTCCGGCATCCCTACCTATTCCGGGGGCAGAGTTGGCCCTGTCGAGTGATGACATGCTCTCAGCTCTCCAACTTCCGAAATCGCTTATCATCATAGGAGGTGGCGTCATAGGCATGGAATTCGCATCTATCTTTGCCGCTTTTGGAGTAGCTGTGACAGTCATAGAGTATTGTAAAGAGATTCTTCCGCCGTTTGATGCTGAGATTGCCAAGCGACTTCGCATGTCATTGAAGCGTAAAGGAATAAGCATCATTACCGGAGCACAAGTTACTGCGATAGAGGAAGGGATGACAGTATCGTATACAGCAAAGAATAAGCCACAATCAGTTACGGCTGAGGCCGTGCTTATGGCTGTAGGACGTGTACCTGTCATTCCCGGAGGTTTTGTAGAGACCGGTGGAATGCTTACCAAGCGTGGGGCAATTGCCGTGACTGATGACATGAAAGTCGTGTATGCCGACGGCGCTACATCCGGCTCTACGGAGGTCTATGCTATAGGCGACGTTAACGGCCGTTGTATGTTGGCTCATGCCGCTACAGCACAGGGCCGTGTAGCATTAGGCCATAATCAGCCTCTTGATGTTATCCCTTCAGCTGTGTTCACAATTCCCGAGTGTGCCATGGTGGGCAGGACAGAGGAACAGTGTCAGGCTGCAGGGTTAAATGTCAAAATCGGGAAAGCAACTTTCCGAGCCAATGGGAAAGCTCTCGCCATGGGTGAACCAGATGGGCTGGTCAAGATAATAATTGACGCTGATACAGACCAACTGTTGGGTTGCCATATTTGTGGTGCACATGCCGCTGATCTCGTGCAGGAGATAGCCACTGCTATGAGCGCGGGAGTGAAAGCATCGGAAATATCGCTTGCCATACATGGTCATCCCACATTGACCGAAGTTGTGAAAGCAGCCGTTGTCTGATATCTTCTCACATCGGACATTATAATAGGCCAAGTACTTCCCGACGATATTTCAGTATCACCGGGAAGTACTTGACCTTTTCAATATAACGTATTGACGCAGGTCTTAATCTTCTTTCGGGAAGAGTTTATCCTCCTGGTCAAGATGGAAATCCTTGGTGAGCAGCGCGATGAATTTCGTTATTTGTGCTATGGCGTTTTGTGTATCAGGAGTTATCTCCTTGCTTTGCAGACGCAGCATCAGCATCCCATACAGAGCATTGAAACAGGTCTCGATTTCTCCGGTCGGGTTCTCTCCGGCCTTAGCCCTAAGCTCAACTATAAATGGGAGGGTCTTATAGAATTCCGCTGTGTAATCCGGGAAGCGTGGGTCTTTCAGGAGAGCCAGGTGCAAATCAGTGAGCTGGATAATCACGTTCTTATTCAGCTGCAGATGTCCTGATTTTTCCACACCTTCGCGTCTCATCATGTCGATAAGTGACTCATACCATTCAGTCAGTTGCTTACGTTGCTCGTCATTGAGCTGGAACTTGTCGATGACATTAGCCTTTATCTTATCTATGTCCAGGCCATTGGCTCTGATTATATCCTCTATTTGCCACATGTAGAGCAGATATTCCGCTATGTTCTCTTTTCGTTTTGCTGAGGCGATATACATGATGCTTGAAGTTTATATTGCTAATTCTTAAAAAATAATTTCCACTACAAAGATAACATTTTAGCAGAGTATTTTGATGAAAAGTCATCAGCTTTTTTAGGACTCTTCCGAAAAAGAAAGTTGAGTGTGTTAATCATGGCTGAGGCAAACTGTTTTCGTATTACGAAAGGTTTTTGTAATTTTGCCGGAGTGCCAGAGCACCCGATAAATCAATAAGTGGTTATGGAATCTACTGATAAACTATCCTGTAATATATTGGCCGATTTGCTGATTGCACATGGTGTCAGCCATGTAGTGATGTCACCCGGAAGCAGAAATGCACCTCTGATCGTTGCATTGTCGCGCCGGGAACAATTGACATGTCACGTAGTAATTGACGAGCGCTCAGCCGCATTTGTCGCTTTAGGCATGGGTGTACAGAGCGGCAAAGGTGTGGCGCTGGTATGCACGAGCGGCAGCGCACTCCTTAACTATGCTCCTGCAGTTGCCGAGGCTTTTTACAGGCAGGTACCGCTGATAGTGATATCGGCCGATCGCCCGGAGGAATGGATTGACCAGGACGATTCTCAGACCATCTGGCAGCAGGACGCACTCTCGCCCTACGTAAAACGCAGTTGCGACATAAGTGCTAATCTGAATTATACTAATGGAGAGTGGGTGTGTAACCGTTTGATAAACGATGTGTTGCTCGAAGCACTTAATGGGCGCCGTGCCCCGGTGCATATCAACATCCGTCTTGATGCCCCTCTTAACCTTATGGAACAATATGAACCGGGGAGGTCTCGCGTGATAAATATGCTGCGTCCAAAGGATGAACTCACCACCGCGGAAGCTCGTCAACTTGGAGCCTTGATAGCCTCGCCGCGGAAAGTGCTGATTATAATAGGCTTCATGCAACCTGATGCTCGTCTTAACAAGGCGTTGGCAAAACTTGCCCGCATCCCGAATGTGGCGGTTATGACCGAGAGCATTGCCAATCTGCATTCGCCTCTTTTCATTGACCGTATTGATGCCACGCTGTCAAGCATGGAGGGGGAGGATTTTATCAATCTGCGCCCTGATGTAGTGATAACAGCCGGCGGTGCTTTGGTGTCACGTTTCGTTAAGGACTGGGTGCGTAGCCTCAACGGAGTGGAGCATTGGCACGTCGGTCCATCACATACCACCATTGACTGTTTCAGGCACCTCTCACTCAGAGTGGAGATGGATCCGGCCATTTTCTTCCGGCAACTGGCCTCCGCCCTGCAGATATTCAAAGAGCCATCCGCATATTCTCATGATTGGAGTGCGTTGGCTTCAAGGAGCCTTGTGAAGCATGGTATGTATGTGAAAGATGCTCCCTGGTGTGATCTAAAAGCATTCTCGATGATTATTCCTGCGATTCCGCGTAGCTGGAATGTACATTTTTCTAACGGCACACCTGTGCGATATGCACAACTCATGGACTGCACACATCTCCATCGCTGCGATTGCAACCGTGGAGTGAGTGGTATTGATGGCTGCACATCAACAGCTCTTGGTGCTTCTGCCATATACAATGACATAACTTTGCTGATAACAGGAGATATGAGCTGTCAATATGACATAGCAGCATTTTCGTCCACGCTGGTTTCTCCAAAGTTCAAGGTCATAGTGATATGCAATGGAGGTGGAGGGATATTCCGATTCATCAATAGCACATCTGAACTTCCTGAACTCGAAAAGTATCTGTCGGTTGGCACACGCCTCCCATTGAGTGACATAGCGCACGGCTACGGATTCCGGTATTTCGAAGCTGATTCAGAGGTGGCACTTGCAAATTCCTTACGCCAGTTCATAAGTTGCAAGGATGCTCCGGCATTGCTTGCCATAAATACTCCCGGTGAACTTTCGGCTAATGTGCTGAAGCGATATTTCGCGCAATCATAAGGGATTCAGGCTTCCCTATGTCGACCCAATTATAATGCTCTGATGGGGTATAGCCCATTATCTTCAATTCCCGGCACATATCCGTATAGAATGGGGTGATGGAAAATTTCGGTTCGGAACTGTAGCGTCTGAGCAACGGATATATTGCCGGATTGATAATATGCACACCTCCGAAAGCCATCGGGACCGCATCCGCTACCTCTTCTTCCGTAAAAGGTGAACGCTTCTCTCCGGTTTTCACGTTCTCCCAACCTACCATTCGTCCGTCAGACGAGAACAGGAGATAGCGAGAGGTCTCACGTTCGCCAATGAGCAGCATCGCGTCAATTGAAGACGTTCCGTAGGCTTTTATCATCCGTGGCAAGTCAAAATCCGTGTAAATGTCGGCATTATGTACCACGAACGGCTCTTCACCGTCAAGCCATCGGGCCGCTTTCAGTATACCACCCCCGGTGTCAAGCAGTTGGTCGCGCTCATCACTGATATGAAGCCTGATTCCGAAATCATTATTCGCCCTGAGAAAATCTATGATCTGATCAGCGAAATGATGCACATTGACAACAATCTCGTCAATACCGGCGCTCTTCAATTTCAGAATCACATTTTCTAACATTGGCCGCCCCCCTACATCCACAAGCGCCTTGGGACAATTGTCGGTCAGAGGCCTAAGCCTTGTACCGAGGCCGGCGGCAAAAATCATACCTTTCATAATATGGTGTGTATCTCTTGTTCGCGATGATTAAGGACCACATTGACATGTGGATATTTCTGCTTTATATGTTCAGCGAGATGCTGTGCGCCGTACACACTTCTATGCCGTCCGCCGGTACATCCGAAACTCACCATCAATGATTGGAAGCCACGTCGATCATAGGTCTCCACCGAGGGATCAACAAGGCTGTAGCAGTTGTCAAGGAACTTCTGTATCTCTCCTTGATGCTCCAAGAAGTCTATTACAGGTTTGTCAAGACCGGTCAGCTGCTTATACTCTTCATACCTGCCCGGGTTGTGCATGCCACGGCAGTCGAAAACAAATCCCCCTCCGTTGCCGCTGGGGTCGTCAGGGATACCTTTCTTGTAAGAGAAACTTGTGACAATCACTGTGAGGGAACTTTCATTTTTTGTCTCCGTCACTGTTGTCTGTGATGCTATCATGCGCTCAAGCACTGAGCATAGGTAAGGGTATTCGTTGAACGGATGCGAAAGCAGTTCACACAGATTTTCAATTGCCGCAGGTATACTGTTGAGGAAATGTGGCTTCCGTTCAAACTTGCCTCTGAAACCATAGGCCCCGAGCACTTGCAGAGTGCGAAGCAAAACGAATTCGCGCAACCGGGCATGGAATTTTTCAGGATTGATTTCGACATATCTTGTAGCTGAAGCGATATATTCGTCAATCAATTCATCTTTAAGCGCTGCAGGGAAACCGGCTTTGGCCTGCCATAGGAAAGAAACTACGTCATATTCCACAGGACCGCGTCGTCCCCCCTGAAAATCGATGAAATAAGGCTTATTGTCCTTAATCATAACGTTTCGTGACTGAAAATCACGATACATGAATGTGTCAGAATCATTGTTGCCCAGTCTGTCAGCCATTGTCCGGAAATCATGCTCAAGCAGGTCTTCCTTATACGGCACCCCGGTAGTGTTGAGAAAACAATATTTGAAATAATTGAGATCCCACATTATGCACCTGGCGTCAAATTCTGCCACCGGATAGCATTTGCTGAAATCCAGGCCCTGTGCTCCCAAAAATTGAAAGTCAGGCAGCTTGCGCATAGTTTCAGCCAGCAGTTCGTGATTATCCCTGTGATTGAACAGTGATTCATCTCCCAAATCCTCCTGGAGATAGCATAGGCTGTCATCGCTCGTGGCAATAAGTTTTGGCACAGGTAAGCCCTTGGCATGGAAATGCCTGTCAAGGTATATAAAAGACTCATTTTCCTCGGCCGAAGTACCCTCGACACCCACCACTGTTGTCTCCCCGGTCAGGCGGAAATAGCGTCTGTTTGAACCGGCAGCCGTCAGCGGGGTTATCATTTCAGGCTCCACACCGTATGTTTTAGTGTATAAGTCGCGTAAAGTCATAGACGGTGACATTTTTAAGTCTACAAAATTACTAAAATATTCACCGGGCCGCTAAGTGGTTTTGATTTTTTTTGAAAAATAATTACCTTTGATAAAATTTTCCACGATTGAAACAATGGTTGTACTGACTCATAACATCTGCAAGCTAATCAAGTCGCTCGATGAGCGGAAATACCGCAAAAAGGAGGGCGCATTTAAAGCCGAGGGGACTAAATGTGTTGTCGACACGATGGACCACTTCGAACTGCGATATTTTGTCGCCACATCCGAATGGCTTGAGACACATGCTGACATTGCCTCGTCGTTGCCCGACGACAAGTTGGTCAAGGCTCCACGCCGTGATATGGCAAAAATGAGCTCGCTCGTCACTCCTCCTGAGGTTATAGCTGTGTACGACTTACCGCAGTGGGAACTCAATAATGATGCAGCATCCTCCAACCTTGTGCTGGCACTTGACACCATACAGGATCCAGGGAATCTCGGCACTATAATCCGTGTGTCGGATTGGTTTGGTATCACTGACATAATATGCACCCCGGAGACCGCTGACTGTTTCAGCCCAAAAGTCATCCAGGCGACCATGGGCTCCATATCACGTGTGCGCTTGCATTATTGCAATTTGGTCGACACCATTGCAGCCATGCATCCGACGGCTGTCTACGGGACGTTTCTTGATGGCGACTGCATCTCGGATGCCAAACTCGGCTCGTCAGGCATAATCGTGATAGGGAATGAAGGGAAGGGGATATCATCAACCGTTGAAGCCACTGTGACCCATCGGTTGCTCATTCCTTCCTATCCGGTTGGTCGCCCTACAGGCGAATCCCTTAATGCCGCTGTCGCCACTGCTATCACGTTGGCGAAATTCAGAGGAGTGTAATCACTTTTAATGTATCCGTGATGAAGACTGCAAAGACTGCATGGTTCTGCAACAGTTGTGGGGCCGAATCGCCCAAATGGCAGGGCAGATGTCCTGCTTGTGGAGAATGGAACACTATGGTGGAGGAACGCATTGCTCCCGAAAAGAAAAGTCGCACACTCTCACCGGGAGGGAAACGTGTGGCCAAGGCTCGTCCTCAGAAAGTTTCAGAGATAGAGACCTCGGAAGAGCCACGCATAAAAATGCCGAGCAATGAACTCAACCGTGTGCTTGGTGGTGGTCTGGTGCCAGGCAGTCTGGTGTTGATTGGTGGCGAGCCCGGCATAGGCAAATCAACTTTGGTGCTCCAAAATATTTTATCAATAAAGTCGCGCCGCATTCTCTATGTGTCGGGCGAAGAGAGTGCCCAGCAGCTCAAGATGAGAGCTGATAGGATAGGGCGCTTGAGCGATAACGTATATATTGTGTGCGAGACTTCGTTGCAGAATATTAAAGAACATATCGAGGAGGTGGAACCCGGCCTGCTTGTTGTGGACTCCATCCAGACTATAGCCTCCGACGACATTGAATCTGTGGCCGGTAGCATTTCGCAAGTGCGTGAGTGTGCTGCGCAGTTGCTTAAATATGCTAAGGAAACATCAGTCCCCGTACTGCTCATAGGCCATATCACAAAGGAAGGAAGCATCGCAGGGCCCAAGGTGCTCGAGCACATAGTGGATGCTGTGTTGCAATTTGAAGGTGACCATCAGCACATGTATCGCATCCTCCGTTCCATTAAGAACCGTTTTGGTTCGACTTCGGAACTCGGGATATATGAAATGTGTCAGAAGGGGTTGCGCGAAGTAACCAATCCATCCGAAATGCTTCTATCGCAAGGCACAGAGGAGCTCTCAGGCATCTCTATCGGGGTTACTATGGAAGGTATCAGGGCATTCCTGATTGAAGTGCAGGCGCTCGTGAGCACAGCTGCTTATGGCACTCCTCAGCGCTCTGTGACCGGATTTGACTCAAAACGCATGAACATGCTTCTGGCCGTGCTTGAAAAGCGGGTCGGTTTCAAACTTGCGGCCAAGGATGTATTTCTGAATATCGCCGGAGGGTTGAAAGTCAATGATCCTGCCCTGGATCTTGCCGTCATTTGTGCCATTTTGTCATCAAACGTCGATATGGTGATTCCTCACGGTGTATGCATGGCGGGCGAAGTAGGGCTCTCCGGTGAAATCAGGCCGGTCACCAGGATGGAGCAACGAATACGCGAGGCTGAAAAACTCGGCATGGAAACCATACTGATTCCACGTCACAACCTGAAAGGTGTCGATACCTCCAAACTGAATATCCGAATAGTCGAGGTAGCCAAAGTAGAGGAAGCATTCAGAGCACTGTTTGCATGATTTCAGTTTCAGCAGTCCGGATTTCGGGATGTTTAAACAGAATTAGATTTCTTCACCACTGAAATGCTACCACCTCAAATCACTTGCGCCACCAACAGTCATACACAAAACCATTGGTGGCGCAAGTGATTTATACCGGGCTTTTATTGGCTTGAAATGTCTAAGGTTCTAAACTGCATGTTATTTTGCAACCATTATTTTTATCGGTAAGTAGCATTTTAATCGTCTTAACCGGCTGTGATCGGGATGATGCAACACTCTTTTCCCAACCGAAATCGAAAATAGAGTCAAATAGTGACATATATTCGACATCGCCACCCATTGTGTACTCATAATCATACAATGGAGAATCTGCACCGTTATTATGATGCAGTGAAAACCGCATAGTGAATATATTTGTGCCGCTGCGGGTTATATCGAAATTTCCCTCACCGACAGTCATGAGCTGAAATGTCATATTTTGTTGCCAGACAACTTTCACAGGCATAGTATTGTCATCATTTCGTATAAATCTGATCCATCTGCCAACCTCAAAGAACTCATTGGTGTTTCTTCCCTCGATTTCGGTAATTCTGAAAGACATATAGAAATCTTCAACAGTGAAATGAAGAGTGACAATGCTTTCAGCCTTTACGTCCTTGATGGTCAGATAGGACTCGCCTGTCTTTGCCGGCTGTATGTAAAGGTAATGATCAGGCGTTTCAATTCCAAATTTGCCCAAAACATCGGGATTACTTGCGGTTAGTTCATACACACCTCCACCGCCGGTAAATGGGATTGAAGCACCCTTCCCGAACATTATGGAGTAGTCAGTTTCTCCAAAATGTATGGGAGTGATGGTTTCCGGTCCATCGTCATGGCCATCGCTACATGCGGCCAACAATAGGCCGGTCAGGAGTGCTATCATGTGGAATATCTTAGTCATATATCTTTGGAATTATTTAAGATGATTGTTCTCAGTGCAGATTATCGATAGTCCCTGACACATAAGTATCAGATTTGTGTTTCCATAAGTCGCAAAGATAATGTATTTCTGAACACTTGACAAATTTGACCGGCCATGATTGAGCGCGAATTCTGAAACAATTACCATTGTTTAGGACTTTTTTCTCCAATAGAGAATAAAAACGAGAGTGACAGGTTGCGTTTTTAGCACTTTTTTATTATTTTTGCAAAAATTATGTCTTTGCGAAAATGAAAAATCTGATATTACGTGCCCTTACGGGAGCAATATATGTTGGGTTGATATGTTTCACTGTCCTCTCCGGAGGGTGGTGGTTCATTGGATTATCGGCCCTGTTTACTATTCTTGCGTTGCAGGAATTCTACAGCCTCTCCAACTCGTCGACCGGAGGTGAGAACATCACCACTCTCATTGTTGATGTGGCAGGCGGTCTCATTCTCAGCCTTGGGCTCGGATGTGTGAATCTCTCGTTGCTTTCACCTTACACAACTGCAGTGCTCGGAGGCACATTTTTCACCGTTTATCTGCTCTACCTGATAGTGCGTCTTGTGATGCAACTTTATAGCCAGGAATCGTCACCGCTGACCAATCTTGCTTATTCCTATATGGGGCAAATGTATATTGCTCTTCCTCTGGGTGTGATGTCGATGTTCTACACATTGCCCGACGGTAAAGCCCTGTTGCTCACCATGTTCATCATGATATGGCTGAATGACACAGGGGCATTTCTTGTGGGGTCGGCCATCGGAAAGCATAAACTGTTCCCCCGCATATCACCAAACAAGTCATGGGAAGGTTTCATCGGAGGAGTTGTTTTCGCCATTGCCTCAGCGTTTGTTTTCAAATATTGCTTCCCAGCTTATTACGAGACTATAGCCCTCCCATCTCTTTGTGGCTTGGGACTCGTGGTCGGTGTGTTTGCCACATGGGGTGATCTTGTGGAATCTCTTATCAAACGTACTCTCGGAGTAAAGGATTCAGGGTCGATTCTACCCGGACATGGTGGCATTCTGGACCGTATCGATTCACTCCTCCTTGTCATCCCAGCCTCATTGTTCTATCTCATCACAATGACCCTTTACACATGATGCAGCCCATCTGAATCGGCAATCATAATCAATGAATACATACTTACACTAAACAATAAATCCAATAATGAAGAAAAATTTATTCTATGCCGTGACAGCCCTCGGGCTTTTGTCGGCATGCAGCGGCTCTAAGGATGCTGCCGTCGGTAATGCCGACACTAATGATGACGTAATCCTACATGCCTGGTCCTGGTCATTCGACACCATAGCAGCCAACATGAAAGAGATTGCAGAATCAGGATATGCTTATGTGCAGACATCTCCTGCCAACACCTGCTTCATAGGCGAGGATGGCGGTATGGCTCTCTTTTCACAGGAGGGTGATTCCGTCAGAGGTAAATGGTATTACTATTACCAGCCCATTGACTGGAAGATAGGCAACTATCTTCTTGGCAACCGTGATCAGTTCAAAGCCATGATGGACAGTGCAAACAAATATGGCGTGAAGGTTATAGTAGACGTGCTCCCCAACCATACCGCTATCGACCATACCGCAGTGCTGCCTGACCTCAACAATGCAGTAGGTGGCCACGACAAGCTCTATCATGCCAACGGATTTACTCCTATCAAGGATTACAATGACCGATATGAGTGCACCACTGGCGAAATGGGTGGACTGCCCGACGTTAACACTGAGAATCCTGACTTCCAGCACTATTATATGACTTATGTAAACGACCTTCTGAGCCTCGGCGTGAAAGGTTTCCGTTATGACACCGCAAAGCACATAGGTCTGCCGAGCGATCCGCTTGACAGTTTGGCTACCCGCAATAATTTCTGGGATGTCGCCACCGGACGCGAGGAAGTCAAAGGTCTCAAAATGTCAGTTCCTGCCGACAGCCTTTTCATATACGGTGAAGTCCTTCAGGATAAGAATGTGAAAGAGGAGGAATATGCCGAGTATATGGATTTGACAGCCAGCTCTTACGGTCATGCGCTGCGCAATGTGCTTGACAAAGGTAATTTCAGCGCTGACAGCCTCCTGACATGGCATCATCCTGTGGATGGCAAACATCTTGTGACATGGGTTGAATCACACGACACTTACGCTAACGCCCATGAATCAGCCGGTCTTACTGACGAGCAGATTCGTATGGGTTGGGTGTTCCTCACCGCTCGTCAGAACGGCACACCGCTCTTCTTCAGCCGCCCGGCCGGAAGCACACGTGAGAACTATTGGGGCAACAACCGTGTGGGTGCACGTGGCAACGATGAGTTCAAGCATCCCGAAGTCGTGGCTGTCAATAAATTCCGTCGCGCAATGCATGGCGAGGAAGAGACTATCAATGTATCCGACAACGGTGCTGTGATTGAAGTTGGACGTGGCTCCAAGGGTGCGGCACTCATCAATCTCTCCGCTTCTGTGCAGGAAGTGTCACTTGCTACCAATCTTCCTGACGGAACTTACACCGACAAGGTGAATAATACAACATTTACCGTTGCCGACGGCAAAATCGCAGGCTCGCTTCAGCCTCTGACATCGTATCTGATTTACTAAAAAATCATAATGGTTCAGACCGGGTGATACTCAGTATCTTATCTCTGTCTGAACCATTTTTACATGAAATTTGTTAACAAATTGATTGGAAATTTACAAAAAAAACGTAAATTTGCATCGCTATAGACCTAATCATCAATTTTTCAGGTCACTAACAATCATAGTAGACAGTTAAAATTATTGTGTAATTAAAAATCACTTAACGATGAACACTGAAATTATCGGTATGAACGCTGGAAGCGTGTGGGCCGCACTTAATGAAGCTCAGACTCTTGGCACTAAGCAGTTGAAAAAGAACGCCAAGCTCAAAAATGATAAAGAACTTTTCGCTGCTCTCGGATGGCTTGCCCGCGAAGGCAAGGTAGACTTCCAGGAAAGCGAAGACGGCAAGGAATTGCTCGTTTCTCTCGTACAGGACAAGTAAAAATTGCCCATTATTAGGTCATGTTCTCACGATTGAGCATGATTAATCAGATATATGGCTCTGGTCAACTATGACGAGAGCCATTTTTTTATTGGCTTTGCGACATTATCGCACCTTTTTACTACTCCGGCGTGTGTAACTTTGCTCCAGTTTATAACCAGATCATGTAATAGCAATGAAAATCAAAACACACACTCCACACAACAATGTCGCCAAAACCCCTCGTCACCGTTATCCGGTATCTGAAAAAGTTTATGCCGACCTGACAGGACGCATCAGAGGCGGACTTAAGGCTTGTGGCGACGAGCGCCTCACCGATGATGCTATAAGGATTTTTGACATATATCTTAACACCAGGATACTCCCCGACAACCTTGACGGCACCATCAGGATAATTCTCTTCATATTACGTCCTGAGATCGACAGGGCAATAGCTCGTTCGGCCCGGGCAAGGATGAGAACAGCTGCCAAGCGGCAGACTCTTAACTGTACAAAAGAGAAATCGGGAAACGAATCATGCACACCCAAGCCTAATGACGTAGAGCCTAAGATTTCCGCGCAGACTATTGATGAGAGAATCCATGAGCTCGTCACAAAAATATGCTCTGATTCGGCCATGATGGAAGATGAGGAGGAAAGTGGAATTGAGCCGATACTTAACCGCCGTCAACGCCGATTGATGGAACAGGAAAGGAAACGCGAAGCACGACGTGCGGCTCGACGGAGAGTATAGTATTCGTATTTTTATAAATTTTAAAGGTTTTTAAAACAAAAGATGTAATTTTGTGGTTATAATTTCGAGCCAGTATCCATGTCATCTGATTGTGGTTGGCTTTAGAATTTATTTTTAACGTCCTCTTAAAATTACATCACATTGAATCCGAAGCTGGGACATAAAATATTGAGGGGTTTCCTCTGGACTTTACTTGGATTGGTTTTAGTCATAATGGCAATACCGGTTCTACTCTACATTCCTTTCGTACAGGATTTTGCCGTAAAAGTGGCCACGACACAGGTGGCTAAATCGACAGGTATGAAAGTGGAGATTGGCAAGCTGCGTTTAGGATTTCCGCTGAAATTGCATGTAGATGATGCAACCGTGATTCAGGAAAATGGTGACACCATGCTTACATCACGCCATCTCGCGGTCGATGTAAAGCTCATGCCTCTTTTCAAAGGTCAAGTTGACGTGGCAGGTGCTCGGCTCGATTCTGCATTTTACCAGATGGGCAACCGCGACTCAGTGCTTTGGCTTCGTGCTCGGATTGCGATGGCCGACATTGACGGCACAGACATCAATCTTAAGAATGGTACCATTGACCTCTCGCGAGGCGAAATAAACGGAGCCAATGTCAGACTGCGTATGCTCAACGACACAACTCCCACGCCCACTGATACGACACCGTCCACCCCATGGAATATACATGCAGGATTCATAAGAATGCAGGATGTGACGTATTCCATGGAGATGCTGCCGATTATCGACACACTTGACTGCCATATCGGTGACGCCACGTTGTGTGAGGCTATCGTAGATATGGCCAGGCACCGCATCAATGGCCGAAGTCTGAAGATTGACAGCGTATCTGCCAGATATATCTATCCAGCATCGACCGGTGACGCCACCGCAACTGCCGCCGACTCTGTTTCATCCTCATCAGCAGGTGAGATGTGGACGATAACCGCCGACACGCTGCGGCTCACGGCGCGCGGTGCATTGTATGCACAGAAAGGAGTCAAACCGGCTCCAGGATTCGATGCAAGTTATATCAGCGGCTCAGACATTGAGATTGAGATAGACTCTTTTTATAACCGAGGAACTTCAATCAGAGTGCCGTTGAAAAAATTCACAGCTAAAGAGCGGTGTGGACTGATGCTATATGCCGACGGACTTTTCAGCATGGACGAAAAGTCGATGAAAGTGTCAGACTTCGACATCGAGACACTTAAATCATCACTCCGGCTCTCGGCCGAGATGGGGATGGGAGATCTTATGACCGATGCCAATCTTCCTCTCAGTCTCAAAGGGGCCGGACGAATAGATCCGGCGGAAGTTGTCATGGCCTTCCCCGACATGCGTGCCATGCTGGCTCCTATGCGTCCGCTTTCGCTTGAGGCCGATGTTGACGGAACAAGTGGATTGCTCAACATATACAGCCTGAATCTCAATATGCCCGACATTTTCCGTCTGGCAGCGCAAGGTGAGGTCTCAAATCCATTCAATCCAGACAAAATAGGGGGCGAGATGTCGCTCAACGGTCGGTTGGCCTCAGTCACTGACCGTCAATTCTCGTTCCTGCCTATCAAGAGTGTGCCGGCACTTGCGCTTGACGGTACCGTTGACTATATGCCAGGGAATGTATCAGGCGATCTAAATGTGACTACACGCGGTGGCGAGCTCGCCGCCGCCGGCAGATGGAATGCGAAGAGGGAAGATTACAGCGCCACCCTCAGGCTCGATGATTTCCCGGTGGACGCGTTTGTGCCTGAATATGGTGTTGGACGTCTGACGGCTAATCTCAAAGTGGATGGCAAGGGATATAATCCCATGTCAAAATCAACCTACATTGATGCTGACGTGAACCTGAAGAGTGTGGTTTATAACAAAGAACCTTATCAGGACATCATTCTCACAGCATCTCTGCATGACGGCAACGCCAAAGGCAAATTGACAAGTCTTAACGCTGATGCCAACTTGTCGGCCGATTTCGATGCACAGCTTGACGGTGACAGCATCATCTGGGACGTTACCGGCGATTTGCGCAATCTCAATCTCTACGCGCTTCATCTAACCGATACAGTCAATAATGGCGCAATGCAGCTTTCCACTAACGGATGGTTCAACATAGCTGATAATTCGCTTGATGCCAATGCTGATATTTCGAATTTGAAATGGGAGTTGCCTGGTGTGAAGATTGCATCTCCGTCGCCCATCTCACTTGAAGTTGCCTCTGCCGACTCGCTCCTGAGAGCAAATCTCGCCAATGGTGACCTTAGCCTGAAACTTCGTTCACACACATCTATTTTCACATTTATGGATGCCATCACGGCAGGGATGAACGAGGTGAACTCCGAGGTTGACAGCATGCGCATAAATGTTGATCGTCTCCATCAGGCATTCCCACGAATGGATATGCTTCTGGAAATGGGGCGCTCAAATGTCGCTTCCGATTATCTGCGCGATGCTTCGGGCATAAACTTCAACCGCTTCCTTGCATCAGTGCATAATGATTCGCTCATATCTCTTAATCTCGCGCTCAACGGTTTTGCTTCCGGGTCGACACGCCTTGATACCATCACCTTCAATGCCATCCAGCACGGCGATTATCTGATCTATCGCGCCATGGTAGACAACCGTCCGGGCACTTTTGACGATTTCGCACATGTGGGACTCAACGGATTCGTAGGGTTCAACAGGTTGTCCGCGTTCATGAAACAAGAAAATATCAAGGGTGAAACCGGTTTCAATATCGGCCTTTCCGCCATGCTGGAGGATAGCGTCGTGACAGTGAAACTCGTTCCGCTAAAACCAACTATTGCATACAAACCTTGGACACTTAATGAGGATAATTTCATCAGTTTTGACCTGATGACCAAACATATTGATGCCAATCTGGAACTTACTGGCGACAAGAGTTTCGTGAAACTCTTCACAGAACATCCCATGATGACCGACTCAATAGGTGAGCATCACCACGACCATGCCACGGCTCAAGAAGATGTGGTGTTACAGATATCTCAGATACACCTGCAGGACTGGTTGTCGATCAATCCGTTCGCTCCCCCGGTCAAGGGGGACCTCTCCGCCAACCTGCGTTTCCGTTACGATGATAATGTGCTGACAGGAAAGGGAACAGTGGGACTCGACGATCTGTATTACGGTCGTGACAGGGTAGGCACATTCGGACTTGATGTCGATGTGGCAAACTCTCCCGGTGGCAAACTCATGGCTAACGTGGCCCTGATGGTTGATTCAGTCAAGACAATAACCGCATCTGGTGTGCTCAACGACAGTACTGCCGGCAATCCATTCCTCCTTGACTTCCAGATGATACATTTCCCATTACGTGTGGTGAATCCGTTTATCCCACAAGGTATGGCCTCACTTTCAGGTATGCTTAACGGTGAGATGAAAATCACCGGCGACATGGCCCATCCGATTTTTAACGGTTCGATAAACTTTGACTCCACCGCTGTGAAAGTAGCAATGCTCGGCACTTCGTTCTCATTCTCTGACGAAAAGATTCCGGTGGATAGCAATATTGTCAACTTCAATGATTTCGAGATTTTTGGATGTAACGAAAATCCATTGGTGGTTAATGGCAATGTGGATGCACGAGCTCTTTCAAACATCGGTTTGGACTTAGGTCTCAGCGCCCGCAACATTCAGGTGGTGAAGAGCGACCGTGCAAGAGGTGCTGACATCTATGGCAAAGCATTCCTCGATCTTGACGCGACTGCCAAAGGGAATATGGAATTATTGAATGTGGATGCCAATGTCTCACTTCTGCCGGCAACCAATGTCACCTATGTGCTATCGCAGTCAGAACAGACCTTGACCTCGCAAAGCACTGACGATATGGTGCACTTCGTACAGTTCAACGACACGCTCCAGATGGCCAATGCCGATTCAATAGTCTCCACATCCATGGCTCTCAATCTTGAGGCCCAGCTCCATCTTAATGAGGGGTGTGCCATCAACGTCGACCTTTCAACCAATGGCAAGAACCGTGTACACTTGCAGCCGTCGGGCGACCTCACATATACGATGTCGGCACTTAACGGTGACCGTGTAACCGGACGTATTAACATCGACGAAGGGTTCGTAAGATACACACCGCCGTTCATGAGCGAAAAGAACTTCGTGTTCCAGGAAGGTTCATACGTGGCCTTCAACGGTGACATGTTGAATCCCATACTTAACATCCATGCTGTGGACCAGATGAAAGCCAATGTTACTCAGAGCGGACAGAATTCCCGCCTTGTAAACTTCGACGTGGCTTTATCGGTGACCAACACGCTTGAGAATATGAATGTGGCGTTTGACCTCTCGACCGATGATGATATAACAGTACAGAATGAATTGGCCTCCATGTCGGCTGAACAGCGCGCCAACCAGGCCATGAACCTTCTGCTCTATAATGTCTATTCAGGAGCGGAGACAAAGGCTACTGCCAAACTTGGCGGCAATCCTCTCTATTCATTCCTGACATCTCAGCTTAACACATGGGCGGCCAACAATATCCGTGGCGTAGACATCTCGTTTGGCATAGATCAGTATGACAAGACATATCAGGGATCGACATCTACAACGACGTCTTATAGTTACCGTGTGTCAAAGACACTGTTCAACGACCGCTTCAAGATTGTGGTTGGCGGAAACTACTCGACCGATGCCGACACCGACGAGAACTTCTCGCAGAATCTGATCAATGACATATCTTTTGAATACATGCTCAATCAATCAGGCTCAATGTATGTGAAGATTTTCCGTCACACAGGATATGAGAGTATTCTCGAGGGCGAAATCACACAGACCGGTGTGGGCTTCGTGCTCAAACGCAAACTCAATTCTCTCTGGGAACTCTTCGGCATACGCAGGGATTAACCATCGCGCCGATAAAAACACATTTTATCCGAACATAAGCAAGCATTTCATATAATGAACACATTAAAGAAATTACTCGCATATATTTCTGCCGGGATATTGCTGGCAGCATGTTCCACGACATCTCGGCTCGGTAAGGACGACATACTCTATACCGGTCTCAAAGGGGTGGATGTGCAGACACCGGGAGCAGAGAAGTTCCCCGATGATGTGAAGTCATCGCTAACTGAAGCTGTGTCGGTGAAGCCCAACAACTCCCTCCTGGGGTCAGCCTCCATACGTTATCCATTCCCATTAGGGCTATGGGTCTACAATCATTGGCCCAATCCGCCTAAGGGTTTCAAACACTGGATTTATAATAAACTTGCGTCCGATCCGGTGCTCGTCAGCGAAGTCCGCCCTGAGGTGCGGATCCACATGCTTGACGAGATCCTTGACAATAACGGATATTTCTCAGGCACTTCAAGCTACGAACTGGTACAGAAAAAGAACAAGAAAAAAGCATCGATCCTTTACACTGTGAGGACCGGCCAACCTTATATGCTTGACTCAATCATCCTTCTGCCTGACACTACCCACCTCTATCACATCATTGATTCGGTGGCAAAGCGTTCGAGCTACTTCAAAACCGGTTCACGATATTCAGTCGACTCCCTTGCCGTGCTCCGTGTCGATATTGCCAATGTGGTGAGAAACAGAGGGTATTACTTCTTCAAGCCTGATTATATCCAGTATCTTGCCGACAGCACCATAGTGCCCGGTAAGATTGCAATCAAGATGGATATCGCCGACAATGTACAGCCGAGGGCGCTTGCACGATACCGCACAGGGGAAATCACCACTTATATTTACCGCAACAAAGGTGGAGGCACGCCTGACACTGTGGAAACCAACCGTGGCACTATCATCAGATATCTGCCCTCACGCCTACGCGACGGTCTTATACCCTCGTGCATCGCATTTCGCGAAGGTCGCACGTTCTCTGTGCGCCAGATGAACAACACACAGGCAAGATTGTCACGCCTGGGAATATTCAACAGTATCAATATTGATGTTGCACCCGACACTGTTCACCGCGACGAACATCTGCTGAATGTGATGATAGAGTGTACTTACGACAAACCGCTCGAAGCCTCAATAGAAGCCAACGTAGCCTCAAAATCCAACTCTTACCTCGGCCCGGGTATCACACTCGGCCTTACAAACCGAAATCTTTTCGGTGGGGGAGAGCTGCTTACGCTGTCACTTACCGGCTCATACGAGTGGCAGACCGGTGCCGGAAAGAAAAGCTCGGTGTTCAACTCCTATGAAGCCGGATTGAACGCCACATTGGCATTCCCGAGACTATTGGCTCCACGATTTATCCCGCGTCTACGCAGAGACGTGAGCTGGACTCGTCTGTCGTTGGGGGCCGATGTGCTCAACCGTCCGCATTATTTCAAACTTGCGCAATTCAACATGGGAATTGCCTATGACTGGCAATCGTCGAAGTATATATCAAACACGTTCACTCTGTTCAAGCTTACTTACAATAAGCTCCAGAACACAACTGCCGTGTTCGATTCAATCATGAATGCCAATCCGGCTATCGCTCTCAGCTTCCAGAGCCAGTTCATCCCCCAGATGTCATATAGCTTTGTCTATGACCGTGCCATGAACAGGAACAACACCATTAATGTCCAGTTCTCGCTCCAGGAAGCAGGCAACATCTTTTGGTCAATCTATGAACTCTGTGGGAAAAAGGGAGAAAAAACTCTTTTCAAGACTCCATTCTCACAGTTCGTCAAAGGCTATGCTCAGGTTGTCTACGGCCACCGTCTTTGGGGCAACCATTGGCTCGTGAGCCGCCTGGGGACTGGTGCGGCCTACGCTTACGACAACTCATCGCAAGTACCCTACAGCGAGCAGTTCTACTGCGGTGGTGCCAACTCTGTGAGAGCTTTTACAGTCCGATCAATCGGTCCGGGCTCATATAGGGCACCCGCCGACCAAGTGAACGGATATTTCGACCAGACAGGTACATTCATCTTCCTGGCCAATACAGAATATCGCTTCCCGATACTTGGTCCGTTGCACGGAGCGGTATTCCTTGATGCAGGAAATATTTGGACCCTGAAAAACGAACCGTCACGTCCCGGCGGACAGTTGCAGGCTAAAAGTTTCTTCAAAGATCTCGCATTAGGAACAGGAGTCGGCCTACGTTTCGATATCTCTATGCTTGTCATACGCGGCGACCTCGGCATTGGAATCCACGCACCCTACGAAACAGGCAAGCATGGTTACTACAATATGGAATCCTTCAAGAAATCACTTGCCTTCCATCTTGCCATCGGCTACCCATTCTGATCTGTTTCAGCAATTTTACCATACGAGACCGCGCCAAAAGTGTCCAACAGAACATTTTGGCGCGGTCGATTGTCTTATATTATATAGACTTAAACAAGTATGTTATGAAGAAAACAATGAGTTACATTGCATTCTTCGTTGTCATGGTGCTTCTGATCTCAGCATATTCTCAACGCGTGGTTAAATCAGAAAAAGGTTATACCGCTCCCGAGATTGAAGCTCTTGACAATGATTCGGCGCATATATCGCTCAATAGTCTGCGTGGTAAGTATGTGCTGGTTAACTTCTGGGACTCGAATAATGCAGTGTCACGTATAGCAGCCGGTGAATATGACCGGTTTTCAAAGGATTTGAACGACAATAGTTTACGCCTTTTCTCCGTGAATACCGACGAGAACAAGAAACTCTTCCGCGAGATAGTAAAGAAGGACAATCTTGACGAATCGACACAGTTCCATATTGACGAAGCTAAAGCTAAAAATCTGCGCGCCGACTACCGTCTGGAGCAAGGTTTTTCATCCTATCTTGTCGACCCGCAAGGTAAGATAGTGGCAGTCAATCCCTCAGTAAAAACTCTTGAATCCTATCTTGCCCAAAAGTAGGGCAGAGCAGGATGAGAAGTTGGTAAAATGAAAAATTCTCCCTAAATTTGCAGTAATATTCATCATGAAAAGAATTATTTTAAGTGCAGCGATCGCAGCCGTCACACTCATTTCATCACAGGCAAAGGTGGTGCGTAATTATGCTTCTCAAAGCGACAACACGTTGACTTTTCAGGTCGACAGTGTTGATTACCGTCCTGATTTGACGCGTGTGTATGGCAAACTTATCGGACGTCCTCACACTTCGGGACGCATTGACAACATACAGTTGTTGGGCTCCGGAACGGTAAGTGGCGCTACTGATATTGACGGGGTTGATTTCAAGCGTTACTTCCAGTGGGAAGATGACGGTATGATACCAATCGAGATTGATTTCCCTGCCTTGAAAACATTAAAGGAGGCAAAGCTGCTCTTTGACACTGCTCATGGCCAATCAACCACTGTGATGACTGTCAGCGCAGCCAAGAAACGCAAATGAAGCTCTGTATCACTGAGAAACCAAGTGTAGCGAAAGATATAGCGGAAATCGTCGGCGCCAATGTGAAGCGCGACGGTTTTTTCGAAGGAGGAGACTATGTTGTCACCTGGACCTTCGGCCATCTATGTACCCTTAAAGAGCCAGGCGATTACACCGAACGATGGAAACGCTGGGCATTAAGTGTGCTCCCGATGATTCCTGAAAAATTTGGCATAAAAGTGATTCATGATGCCGGCATAGAACGCCAGTTTCATGTAATCGAACATCTGATAGGCCAGGCCGACGAGGTGATAAACTGTGGTGATGCCGGGCAGGAAGGTGAGCTGATCCAACGATGGGTTATGCAGAAGGCCGGAGTAAAATGCCCGGTTAAACGTCTGTGGATATCCTCGTTGACTGACGAGGCAATCAGAGAAGGGTTCAGTAAACTTCAGCCTGAAAAGGATTTCGATAATCTGTACTATGCCGGGCTTTCACGTGCCATCGGTGACTGGATTCTCGGCATGAACGGCACGCGCCTTTATTCGTTGAAATATTCCTCGCCAGGAAACGTGCTGTCAATAGGCCGTGTCCAGACTCCGACACTTGCCCTGATTGTGCAACGTCATTTTGAAATTGAGAATTTCAAGCCTGAGGATTTTTGGGAGCTAAAGACTCTCTATCGAGGTGCCGTGTTTAATGCAACTGCCGGCCGCTTTAAGAATGTGGAGGAGGCTAATGCCTCAATGGAAGCCATCAAGGATTACCCCATGGTGATTAAAGATGTGCAGGAGAAAAAGGGGCGCGAAGCACCCCCGCGCTTATTTGACCTGACATCGCTGCAGGTGGAATGTAACAAGAAATGGGGATGGACAGCCGACGAGACTCTCAGGCTTATCCAATCGCTATATGAGAAGAAAGTTACCACATATCCTCGTGTCGACACCACATATCTCAGTGAGGATATATATCCTAAAGTTCCGGGGATCCTTAAGCAGATGACCCCTTACGCGACATTGACGCAACCTGTGCTTGCCGGGAAACTGCCTAAGAGCAAAAAAGTGTTTGACAACACTAAAGTAACTGATCACCATGCCATTATCCCGACCGGACAATCGCCTGCTGTATTAGTGGGCGACGAGCGCAAGATGTATCATCTCATAGCTCTGCGATTCATAGCTGCTTTTTATCCTGATTGTCAGTTCCTTGCCACGACCGTACTGGGTGATGTTGACAAGGTCTCATTCAAAGCTAACGGAAAAGTCATAACAGATCAAGGCTGGAGAAAAGTATTTGAATCAACTGCTAATCAGACGGTTGCCGATGAGACTGGTGATGAGGACAAGATACTTCCTGAATTCAGAGTAGGGGAGTCGGGACCTCATGAGCCGTCACTGCTCAAAAAGACCACCCAACCACCTAAATACTATACCGAAGGTACTCTGTTGCGCGCTATGGAATCAGCAGGTAAAACCGTTGACGATGAGCAGCTTAGAGAAGCCATGAAGGAGAATGGAATAGGGCGTCCATCAACAAGAGCCGCTATAATCGAAACTCTATTCAAGCGTAAATACATCTATCGTCAGCGTAAGTCGATAATGGCTGCACAAGCAGGCATCGACTTGATTAAGACGATTAATGAAGAATTGCTTAAAAGCGCGAAGCTGACGGGTTTATGGGAAAATAAACTCCGTCGAATTGAACGAGGCGACTATTCCGCCGGCTTATTTATAGCCGAGCTCAAGGAGCTGATCAATCAGATTGTGATAAATGTGCTGAGTGATAATTCGCATTCCAAAATTCTTGTTGACAACAAGGGAGACGAAGAACAGGGCTTCACGACTAAGGAGGCGAAACCAAAAGGACCGAAGAAGCCACGCACTCCGTCCGTAAGGAAATTCGAGCAGGTTGAATGTCCGATTTGCGGAAAAGGTCATATACTGAAAGGAAAGACAGCTTTTGGATGCAGCCGTTTTCGCGAAGGGTGCTCGCTGCGTTTGAATTTCGAACAGTATCCTGAAGATTTGACTCCTGCAAAGCTCAAAAAATTGCTCCAGAAGAAATAATCGCATCATGTTTGGGAAGTCAGATATAGTTCATGACTCTCAAAACATGAAAAAATCAGGGGTGGAGGAGGCAGCGGTAAATAAACAAAAAAGCAAAGCGAGATGCTATTTAACATAATAGAGATTATGAGAACACCTTGTGTTTTTAAGCATAATCTCTTTTTAATATATTTTTAGTAAATTTCAAGCATAAAAATGCCCTTTTAGAGCACGATTAGTTAAATCGGTCTGAGTTATAGCCAATTAGAGTTAAGTCTCTTTTCCATAAAGAAATATAGTACTAACTTTGCATTACTGAAACAAAATCCCTTAACTGACCAAACATATAATTTGACTCTTAGAAAACCGAAAACACTGACAACAATCCAATCTTATCTTTTTTGAATTAACATTTTTATCCGCTATTTTCCCTAAAATTCCATCAAGATATTTATCTGTAAGCCTGTTTGTTCTGAATTACAGGCATAAAGTTTGAGAAAACAGCAAAACCGATAATTAGAATTGATGATTATAATTTAGACCGTCCTCCGCGTGAGCAGAGGGCGGTCTGTCATTTAATTCTTTTCAGTTTTTAATTATCTGAGAGTCAGTGCCACTACATTTTCCACATGTTGTGTATGTGGGAACATATCAACAGGTTGTACGGCTTCAACATCATATTTTTCATGCAGAAGAGCCAAATCTCTGGCCTGTGTGGCAGGATTGCAACTCACATACACTATCCTTTTCGGAGCAGCTTCGAGTATCACTTTGACAACATCCTCATGCATACCGGCTCGTGGAGGATCCACAATCATAACGTCGGGATGTCCGTGGGACGCGATGAAATCTGCCGTCAGCACATTCTTCATGTCACCGGCATAAAATTCAGTGTTGGCCAGCTGATTTACCTCAGCGTTAACCTTTGCATCCTCAATGGCCTCCGGCACATATTCAATGCCGATTACATGACGTACGTGTGGCGCGATAAAGCATGCTATCGTCCCTGTGCCGGTATAGAGGTCATACACAAGCTCATCTCCTGTCAGACGAGCGAAATTGCGTGCCACCGAGTAAAGACGATAAGCCTGACGAGAATTTGTCTGGTAGAATGATTTTGGACCTATACGGAACCGCAGACCTTCCATTTCCTCCTCGATATATTCCCTACCTTTGAACAGGATTATCTCCTGATCGGAAATCGTATCATTAACCTTAGTGTTGACCACGTAAAGCAATGAGGTTATCTCAGGGAATTCGTTGGCTACAGCTGTGAGCAACTCCCCTATCCTTTCCTTGTCATCCTCGCCGAATACCATCACAGCCATAACCTCGCCTATGGATGTGATACGTATCATCAGTGTACGCAATAGTCCATGCTGCTCACGCAGATCATAGAAACTATAGTCGTGTTCCTTACCGAAATTCTTAATGAATAGGCGCAGACGGTTGCCCAAATCATCCTGAAGATGACATTTATTTATATCAAGTACTTTGTCAAAGGCTCCAGGGATGTGAAATCCTGCTGCCCTACGGTCGGGAAATTCCTCACCTGAACGCATCTGATCAAATGTAAGCCACATTTTATTGGAGAACGTGTACTCCATCTTATTGCGGTATTCCCAAATCTCCTCCGAACCGAGAATCGGTGTGATTTCAGGGAATGGAATCTTTGCTATACGCTGCAAGGCATCCTGCACCTGCTGTTGCTTACATTTCAACTGGAAATCGTAAGGCAGGTGCTGCCAACGGCATCCGCCACATACTGTGAAATGCTCGCATTTAGCCTGTTGACGAATTGGAGAAGGCGTGATGAGTTTGTCAATATGCCCTTCAGCATAATTACGCTTCTTACGGTCAATTTTCACGTCGGCAATATCTCCCGGGGCACCAAATGGAATAAACACAACCATATCATCGACTCTTGCGAGCGAATTGCCCTCGGCTGCGACATCAATTATTTCCACACCGTTCAACAACGGCAAATCTTTCTTTTTTCTTCCCATTATATGATTACAAAAATTTACGCCGGCAATGGCGAGCTTAAATATTCCTCACTTTTACCGACGAATTCATGTCAGAATTGAAACCGTAAATTTCAGATAACAGTTTCAATGCAAAATTAAGTATTATTCCACCCACAGCAATACCGGACTTCTCAATATTAGCATTTTTTAACTAATATAAACCGGTAGATATGTTATCTTTGTAAATCGAACTATTATTTATCAGACGCATTTACAGATGAACCCTTTATTTTCAATCATAACTATAACTTACAATGCATCTTCTACTCTGCCATCGACGTTGCGGAGTGTTAAGGAGCAGACATGTCATCTGTATGAATATCTGTTGATTGACGGTGATTCACAGGACGACACTGTGGCCATTGCGTCAAAGTCAGGGATAGAAAATATGACCATCCTTTCGGAAAAGGACAAGGGGCTATATGATGCGATGAACAAAGGGTTGGGAATGGCAAAAGGTGACTATGTAATATTCCTTAATGCCGGAGATGCGTTCCACTCCCCTACCACTCTCGAGACCATAGCTGACGCAGTGATGGATAACGACTATCCCGGCATAGTCTATGGGCAGACTCAAATAGTAGACAGTTCACGACGAAGAATCGGTGACCGCCACTTGACTGCCCCTGAAGTACTCACTCTTGACAGCTTCAAGGAGGGAATGGTGGTATGCCACCAAGCTTTTATAGTGCTTCGCAAACTGGTGGATAATTATGACACCCGCTATCGATTTTCGGCCGATTACGAATGGTGCATAAGATGCCTTCAACGCTCGCACCGGAATTTTTATATTGATGATATCCTTATAGATTATCTGTCTGAGGGCCTGACAACGGCCAATCACAAGAAATCATTATGGGAACGTTTCAAGATAATGTGTCGTTATTACGGAACATTTCCCACCATCGTGCGCCACGTCTCGTTTCTGATTAGAAACATCCGACGCAAACATTAATTGATCAAAAGAGGTAGTGTTTTATTTTACCCTATCGGGATTCTTTGCGATAAAATCCTTCCATGATTTAGGTCCAGCCGATGGCACCGGACGCGATGATTCATAGAAATGACATAGAGCCGCCGCAAGCGCATCAGTAGCATCGAGTTCGATGTCAAGATCTGCGTCAGCAATGTTGAGTATGCGTCTCAACATCTCCCTCACCTGCTCCTTGCTTGCAGCGCCGTTGCCTGTAATAGCCATCTTTATTTTTCGTGGTTCATATTCAGTAATCGGTATGTCGCGTGACAGAGCGGCAGCTATCGCGACACCTTGTGCACGGCCGAGTTTAAGCATTGACTGCACATTCTTACCAAAAAATGGGGCCTCGATGGCAAGCTCATCAGGCAGATACTGCTCCACAAGCCCGACCACTCGTTCATGTATGCGAAGAAGTCGTAGGTAGTGGCTATCAAATTTGTTGAGTTTCACCACTCCCATCGCAATCAGCGACGGCTTCTTGGCTTTAATGCCGAGAATACCATATCCCATCACATTTGTGCCAGGGTCAATACCTATTATTATTTTGTCGTGCATCCGATATATGGCTTATAGATTGACGGTCTCCATATAAGTGGTGAAAAACACCACTCGTTCACCGAAACGCTTAATTAATCCGGAGCGCAATTGCTCCCCCTCGTTGTCATGCCATGCCACCGCTGCCTCAAGTGAAGTAGCCTTAAGTTGTACGGCATAACTCACAGCATCCTCCTGCACCTCGATGAGGAGCTTTGCAAATGTTGGCTCAGTGATAGCCTCATTTTTCAGTGCAGCCGGAAAATACTCCTTGCGCACCCACGCGATGAATTCATCCTTTACTGAAAGGTGAACATGAAAGGTAGTGTTGAAGATGATCATATTGATTGTTCTGGAGTTGCTATAGGATGAGAAACTCTTGTATTCACCATAAAGCCGAGGCCGACGGTGGTTACTGCTGCGAGGATAAATGCAATTATCCTGTTCTCTATGCCGATAAACTGAGGAGAGACATAAACGAATGAAGTGACAATGAATGTCATGGCCACTGCAGGTATAAGAGCAACCCAGTAATTCTTACCACGGCTTGCCAGCCATACATAGATGGTCCAAAGCACGGCTGCTGCCAATGTCTGGTTTGACCAAGCAAAATAGCGCCACACAATGTCAAAGTTCACCAATGTGATGCCGTAGCCGACTATGAACAATGGGATACATACAGCAAACCGTTTAAGGATAGGCCGTTGGTCGATGTTGAAAATATCTGCTACAATGAGGCGGGCTCCACGAAATGCCGTATCTCCTGAAGTGATTGGTGCCACCACGACGCCAAGAAGTGCGAGGAACGCGCCTACCTTGCCGAGAGTGGTGTGAGAAATGACATCCACCACCCATGCGGCATTGTTGCCATGTTCGGCCAGCTGCTCTCCGAGGGCTGTAGGGCCGTGAAAGAATGCCATGGCAATAGCCGCCCATATCAAAGCTATGACGCTCTCGGAAATCATCGAACCATAAAACACCGAACGGCATTTTTTCTCGCTGGTGATACAGCGGGCCATCAGAGGTGATTGAGTGGCGTGGAAACCAGAAATTGCTCCGCAAGCAATGGTGATGAAGAGAGTCGGCACAATTGGGAGAGCCTCCGGATTAAGCTGGAAATTATGAAGAGTGGTGAGTTCAGGTATCTGATATTCGCCGGAAAGCAGGACAATAAACAATCCTGCGGCCATTGCAATCAGAGCTACCCCGAATACCGGATATATCTTACCGATAACTTTATCAACAGGCAACATGGTGGCGACTATGTAATAGGCCAATATGATCCACACCCAGACACTCTGCGAGACACCGGGGACCATTGAATCGAGGAGCTGAGCAGGACTGAGAATGAAAACCGCGCCGACAAGCACCATCAAGCCTATAGAGAAAACACGGACCACAGTTCTTGTGGTGGTACCGAGGTATATACCTATAATTTCAGGAAGACTTTTGCCGTCATGACGGAGAATCATCATTCCCGAAAGATAGTCATGCATGGCACCGAAGAAAATTCCGCCTAATGTAATCCACAGGAACGCAACAGGACCGAAGCATGCACCAAGGATAGCACCGAATATCGGGCCTGTTCCGGCAATGTTAAGTAGCTGGATGAGAAAAATGCGCCAGCGAGGCAGCTTGATGTAATCAATGCCATCCTCCATCCTGTCGACGGGAGTTGAATTCGAGTCATCAGCATCGGCTAATTTTTCAAGATAACGGCCATAAGTAAAATAGGCCGTGACGAGAAGCACTATACAGATAATAAACGTAATCATATTTTATTGCAAGTGTATAATTCAGTGATAGAAATGCGAAGTAAGTTATATTCAGAAGTACCACGGATGGTCAATGACCTGAGTTATCCCCTCGGATGGAATCATACCGTCAATACGTGATGCCCCCCTGTAGACACGGTTGGAGAAATCCGGATCATCGTTTGACATAACGTTGGTCTTGACCCTACCGGATGAATGGATGTACCGGCCATCAGAATCATATATGGCAACATGTCCAATTCGGCCATCGGGAGTGGAACTGAAGAAAAGCAGGTCGCCTCTACGCAGAGCAGCTGTATCGGTAGCCGGAATCCTCTCCCCTATTTCTATTTGCTGGCGGGCATCACGTAAGGTCAAAATGCCGTTGGCGAAATAGCTCACCCGGACCAATCCGGAGCAATCTACTGACTTGGTAGAGCATGCTCCCCAGAGATACGGAGTCCCCATGAGGGCATAACAGCGGGCGATTATGCTGTCGGCATCAAACGGTTGCGAAGCCCACATCTCAATCGGAGTCAGAGCTGTCCGCTTAGCCCAACCTTCCCTACCGTCCGGAAGACGTAATAAGTTCATATCTCCGACTGAATCAATAAGTTCGGCAATTGAGCCATTGACGAGTTCAGTGACAGTGTTGCGAGAAGAGAAATCACGAGGGTTGGAGTATAGTTTTATTTCCGGGTATGAGGTTACAGTCATTCGCCTCGCTTTACGCCAGGCCTCCATTTCACTACTCGATTTGAAAGCGACACTTGACACATTCATATATCCTTCATAACCATCAGGAGCCTTGATGTGGAGCCATTCTCCATTCACACTGTCGAGCAGCAACAAAGGAGTTCCCATTATGGCTTGTGATGTCATCTCAGTGGCATGTCCTTTGCCATCACGGATGCATGCAACCGGTATGCGGACCTGTACCCAACATGAATCCTGGGCAAATAGGGAGCCGAGGGTGAAAATGAAGGTTAAGGATGCGATAAAACGTTTTATATCAAGCATTATTCAGACATTTAATTTTTGGTAAGTTATGCTAAGTCAAACAGGTCGGCAGCATTTCTTGTTGTTATGGCTTGCAGTTCATCCGAGGTGCAACCCAATGAGGAAGCGACGAAATCAGCTGTATGCACTATGTAGGAACTCTCGTTGCGTTTACCTCTTTTCGGTACCGGGGCAAGATATGGCGAATCTGTCTCAAGAAGGATTCGCTCTGTTCCGATGTGAGGGAGCACAGAACTCAAACGTGAGTTTTTGAATGTCACAATACCGTTTATCCCGAAATAGAAGTCACCGACTTCTCGTATACGATCCACGTCCTCTATTGTCCCGCCAAAACTGTGGAATACTCCGCGAGGGACTTTCCCCGCACCACGTATCACTTCGAGCACATCATCAAGGCCCTCTCTGCAATGTATGATTATGGGTAGATTGTGAGCATTTGCCCACTCGATCTGATGGCCGAACACCTCCATCTGCTGTGCCCGGAATGTCTTATCCCAATATAAATCAATACCTATTTCCCCAATGGCTACGTATGCCTGCGGATTAGCCTCAAACTCATCATGAATGGTCTGCAACGAGGATTGCCAGTCGGCATTCACTTCGGTAGGATGAAGGCCTATGGCCATATATGTATGCCGGGGAAACTGTGCATGTAGTTGCTTCATCGGCTCCAAAGTGGATAAGTCGACATTCGGAAATATCATTTTTTCCACTCCGGAATCGATGGCGCGCTGTACCGTCTCCATGCGGTCAGCCGAAAACTCGTCAAGATATAGGTGGGTATGGGTGTCAACGAGCATGATGTCACATCAACTTTTTCGGGTTGCTGATTTCAAGGCGAGATCGATGAAGAAAGTGCGCGCTTCCGGCATCATGTCAATGTGGTCAAGACAAGCGATTGCCGTGTCAATATAAGCACGGATAAGCTCATGTATGCGGTCGGGAAGCTGAAGTGAGTCGTATATTTTCCGTACGCGGTCAATCTTTTCAGAGGGCTCGATATCCGACCCTATAATTTCTGACAAGGTGCCGGTCTTGTCCTCACGGAGTGCCATGATGAGCAGCCATGTTTTCTTGTCATTAAGTATGTCACCACCGATTGCCTTACCAAAGGTCTCCGGATTGCCATAGGTATCGAGATAGTCATCCTGAAGTTGGAAAGCCAATCCGAGATTCACTCCATAGTTGAAGAATTGGACCTGGGTTTCAAAGGGTGCATCGGCCATAAGTGCTCCCATACCGCATGCACATCCGAGCAGCACAGATGTTTTGAGGCGTATCATCTCCATATATTCCTCTACAGTGACATCCATACGCTTCTCGAAATCCATGTCATACTGCTGTCCCTCATAGATGTTCATCGCAGTACCGTTGAATAATTCCAGAGCTTCCGACAAATGATCGCCGGCCTTTATGGCAAGCAGCATGGTAGATGTGGTGAGCATGGCATCACCAGATAGGATGGCTGTCTCCTGATTCCATTTCTTATGGACAGTGGGACGGCCACGGCGCACGTCGGCATTGTCCATTACGTCGTCATGCAGCAAGGTGAAATTATGGAACATCTCAATGGCAATAGCTTGATGTATTGCAGTGATAGGCTCCTTTCCCATAGCCTGGCATGCTGCAAGGGTGAGAACAGGGCGCAGACGTTTGCCTCCGGCTTCGAGTGAATAACGAATCGGGTCGTACAAACCGGCCGGTTGCGATGGTAATTTTAAATTGGCCAATGCATTGTTGACCATTGAAATATATTCGTCAAATTCCTTCATTTCTTTTTTTTATATTAGTTGGAGAGTTATTTTTACTTCAGATGTCGGTCAAGGAAATCAGTTATGCGACTGCATGCATTGCCGTCGCCATAGGGATTTACAGCCTGACTCATAGCCTGATAAAGCACTTCGTCAGTAAGCAACGCGCTCACTTCATCCACGATTTTTTGGTAGTCAGTGCCTACAAGCCTCACGGTCCCTGCCGCAAGCGCCTCAGGTCTTTCAGTTGTGTCACGCATCACGAGCACTGGTTTTCCGAGTCCCGGAGCCTCTTCCTGGATACCTCCGCTGTCGGTGAGCACGATAGTGGCGTTGCTCATCAAGTACACAAACGATAGGTATTCCAACGGTTCGATGAAAAACATATTGGACAGTGCATCGGCATTGTCATAGAAAATCTCTTTTATCGGACGGCGGACATTGGGATTAAGGTGCATTGGATATACAAAATCGACATCCGAGAACTTTAATGCAAGTGTCTTCAGCGCATTACATATATTAAGGAATCCGTCACCAAAATTTTCTCTGCGATGTCCGGTAATCAGCACCATACGTCGATGATTCTCCCCGACACGTGTAGCCACATCGTAACCATTGGCTTTCAAACGCATGCTCAGAGAGGCATTGAGCTCACTGTCACCTGACAATTTTTCGGTCACACTCAACAGTGCATCAATCACAGTATTACCTGTCACTGTTATAGCCTCCTCCGAAATGTTCTCCTTCAACAGGTTGCTACGGCTTAGGGGTGTGGGGGCAAAATGGAATGTTGCGATACGTCCGGTTATCTGTCGGTTTGCCTCCTCGGGCCAAGGGCTGTGAATGTTGTAGGTACGCAGGCCTGCTTCAACATGTCCCACCGGGATCTGTTGATAAAATCCGGCCAAAGCAGCAGCCGTGGATGTCGTGGTGTCACCATGCACAAGAATACAGTCGGGACGCACTTCATGAAGGATGTCACGCATGCCTGTTAGGACACGACTGGTGACATCGGTCAAATCCTGTCCGGATTTCATGATATTAAGGTCAAAATCAGGTTTGATTTCAAAAATCTCAAGCACCTGATCGAGCATTTCGCGATGTTGGCCTGTGACGGCCACTATGGTGTTGAATTTATCAGGATATTTCTGGAATTGCTTTACCAGCGGAGCCATCTTTATGGCTTCGGGACGAGTCCCAAAAACAAGCATAACGGTTTTCATTACATCACATCATTAAAGTTTACCGGTGTAGAGCAACCATGCATATTTGAGATACGGAACTATTCGACGTATGCGGGTGGGTTGAGCCACAAATCGCCAGAGCCATTCACCTCCCATGCGCTGTATGAGCTTAGGGGCACGTTTGAAATTTCCGACATAGAGGTCAAAACTGCCACCAAGTCCTTGGTAAACAGCCCGGTGTACCTGTTTGATCTGCTGCATCAGCAGTTCCTGCTTTGGCGAGCCCATGGCTACGAATACAAAGTCGGGGGCTTTAACTGCAATATCTTCAATTAATCGTTCGGTGTCACCCTCTTTAAGGTAACCGTCGCGATAGCCTACTATATTTATCGCAGGAAATTCAGTCCGCAATTTAGCCACTGTAGTCTCAATGACATCAGGTGTTGAGCCGACAAGGTAAAATGTGCGCGACTTGTGAAAGCGCTTGATGATTTCAAGCCACAGTTCACACCCAGGAATACGTACAGCCTCATGATGACCTTTGCGGTGAGCAGCTTTCACGGCGCCGGCGCCATCACAATAACCTATATTATCGTTAATCACCGCTATCAACGGAGCTTGTGCATTTACCGATTTTTCAGCGTTGACAGCGACAAGTATCCCTTTCTCCTTATCAGCGTGTTCAATAAGTTGATTGACTGATGAGAAGGGATGGACCTTAATATCTCTAATCGTGAATGTCTGCATAACAACTGATAAACGGTGCGGGGCACACCACTATTGCATCCGACTGTTACTATTTCTTAAAAATGCCGCAGAAATCCAAAATAGGCTTATCCGTAGTATATGGAAGTGTCTTGAACACGGAGTGGGCAGTGAGGAAAACTATGATATCAGCCTGCTCATAGGCTGTGGCATAATCAGCCAGTTCATAGCTGTCGTGATGTGAGATATTAGGTTCTACGACCATAAATTTCACATCCGGATTATCCTCTATTACCTGCTTGGTTATAAGTTTCGCGGGTGATTCACGCAAATCATCAATATCAGGCTTGAATGCGAGGCCCATCATGGCCACGACCGGTTTGCGATTAACGGCAAGCTCATACTTGAGAATGGCATTATTTATTTTTTCAATCGCCCACGATGATTTATAATTGTTGATTTCACGTGCTTTGGCTATGATCTGTGACTCCTCGGGGTAAGCTGCTGTGATGAAGTAAGGGTCCACGGCAATGCAATGTCCTCCCACTCCACATCCCGGTTGAAGTATATTGACTCGGGGATGACGGTTGGCCAGGGAAATAAGCTCCCATACATTTATGCCGGCTTTGTCGCAAATCATTGACAATTCGTTGGCAAAAGCAATCTGCACGTCGCGGCTTGAATTTTCAGTGAGCTTGCACATTTCAGCTGTACGCGAGTTGGTGAGATGAAGCTCCCCTTTCACAAAACGAGAGTAGAATTTCTTTGCCTCCAATGTAGACTGCTCGTCTATTCCTCCAAGCACACGGTCGTTATTCACAAGTTCGTGAATAACATTGCCTGGCAACACACGCTCGGGACAATAAGCGATGAAAATTTTACCTCTGAGCTCAGGGCGCTCCTCAAAAATAAGACGTGCCATCTTCTCAGTTGTGCCGACAGGAGAGGTCGATTCTATAATGTAGAGGTCACCTTCTTTAAGATAAGGGATTACACTTCGTGTCGCTGCTTCCACATACGATATGTCAGGCTGATGATCACCCTTGAATGGTGTGGGCACGACGATGAAAAAGGCATCAGCCTCCTCAGGGGTTGATGATGCATGAAAAGCTCCACTCGCAAGGACCTCCTTGAGCATGCTTTCCATACCCGGCTCGATGAAATGGAGGTGTCCTTCATTTGTCTGACGCACCACATCTTTATTTATATCCACACCGGTAACATCAACGTCGCCATTGGCGGCTGCGATTATGGCCGTCGGCAAACCTATATAACCAAGCCCTATAAAGCAGGCTTTATACTTCCTTTCCATAGAATGTGTGATGAATTTCAAATGGTATTATCTTTGCCCCCGATATTTTTGTAAAAACGAGGTATATAAAAGGTTGATTTGTCCCCGCTGAGCGGGGACAAATCATCTATTTTCTTCTGCGTTTTTTCTTTCCGTGTGAAAGAGCTTCCTGCACTGACATTTTGGAGCCCATATCATCCTCACGTCTCATGGCATTGCCTTTGTCATCGAGAAGCACGAAATCAAGCTGTTTTTTCTCAAGATCAGCACGAGCCACCTTGATGGCGACATTATCACCGAGACGGTAACGATGGTTGTGACGACGACCGATCAGACAGTGATTTTTCTCATCGAAGTCATAATAATCATCTGCCAAATCACGCATTGGAACAAGCCCTTCACACAGGTTGTCGTTAAGCTCGACATACAGGCCCCATTCTGTCACACCGGAAATGATACCGGAATATGACTCGCCAAGATGTTCCTGCATGTATTCGACCTGCTTGTATTTGATAGAGGAACGCTCGGCGTTGGCTGCAAGCTGCTCCATTTCGCTGGAATGTTTGCACTGCTCCTCAAGCTTCTGCAGATTCACGCTTCGTCCGCCATCAAGATATCGTTCGAGCAAACGATGGACCATCATGTCAGGATAACGGCGGATCGGTGATGTGAAGTGTGTGTAGTATTCAAACCCCAGTCCGTAATGCCCGATATTATCCGTAGTGTAAATAGCCTTGGCCATTGAGCGGATGGCGAGTGTGGCGAGATAATTCTCTTCGCCACGACCCTTCACCTCTGCAAGCATCTTATTGATTGAACGGTTGATTTCGCGTGGTGTGCCGGATGCCTTGACTTTATAGCCAAAATTGCGGGCTATAGCAGCAAGGTCAGCGAGACGCGAAGGATCGGGTACGTCGTGTACACGATACACAAAAGCTTTAGGCTTTTTCTTGCCTACCGGTTTGCCTACATAAGTGGCGACGGTGCGGTTGGCAAGGAGCATGAATTCCTCAATAAGCTTATTAGCATCTTTCGAGACTTTGAAGAACACCCCAAGAGGTTTGCCCTTCTCATCGATATGGAACTTCACTTCAGCGCGGTCAAACTCTACAGACCCGTTTTCGTAACGCTGACGACGAAGTATCTTTGCCATCTCGTTAAGTGCCTGAATCTCTTCCACACAATCGCCAAGACCGGTTTCAATCACTTCCTGCGCTTCCTCATAGGAGAAACGGCGATTGGACTTGATCACAGTTCTGGCAATCGTTGAATTCAGCACCTTGGCATCCTTGTCCATCTCGAAAATAACCGAGAATGCAAGCTTCTCCTCATCGGGACGCAACGAGCAAATCCCATTGCAGAGGTGTTCGGGCAGCATGGGCACTACTCTGTCGACAAGATAAACAGAGGTGGCGCGCTTCTGCGCTTCCTTGTCAATAATTGTATCGGGATGGACGTAATGTGTCACATCGGCGATATGCACTCCAACCTCATAGTTTCCGTTGGGAAGAGTGCGGAACGAAAGCGCGTCGTCAAAGTCCTTGGCATCAACTGGGTCGATGGTAAATGTGAGCACATCGCGCATATCAATGCGGTTTGCTATAACCTCGTCGGTGATACCGGCATCAATCTTGTCGGCTGCTTTTTCAACTGCCGAAGGATATTTATATGGCAGGCCGTATTCAGCCAGGATGGCATGGATTTCGGCGGTGTTTTCACCACTTTTGCCGAGGATGTCAATCACTTCTCCACTCGGATTCTTGAAATCTTCCTTCCACTCGGTGATTCTTACAACGGCCTTATCACCTGTCTTGCCTCCTTTAAGTTTTGCCTTAGGGATGAAGATGTCGGTTGAAAGGAATTTAGAGTCGGTAAGGAGATAGCCGAAATGCTTGTCTACCTTAAGAGTGCCGATGAATGTCTGTTCCTTTTTCTCTATGATTTCCACTACTTCAGCCTCAGGCTCAACGCCACGTCGGCGGGCAGCGATGTTGACGCGCACTCTATCGCCGTTGAGAGCATGCATAGAGTTGCGTTCGGCAACGAAGATGGCTTCGCCGTCGGTTTCAGTGACAACAGAGTTCTTGCCGTTGCTTCGGCGCACAAAGATGCCAATAGCCTCGTTGCCTCTCTGGGGAGATTTATATTTACCGGGCGACACTTCTATGATATCGCCCTTGAAGGCCATTTCCACGAGCTGAAGCGCGATGTTGCGCTGCTGTGTAGGGGTTTTGGCGCCAATGGCATGAGCCACCTGCTTATAATTGTAGGTGTTGTTTTTCTGTTGCAGCACAAAATCCTCCACCTTCTTCTCGAGGGCATTGGATTTTGATTTTGACGTTGATTTTGATGATTGTGTCATAGGGGAAACGTTAAATATTTTATTAGAGTAACACTCTACTATGCGTCTATGTTTGCGTAATTTGCATTTGCTTCGATAAAGTCACGACGCGGGGCAACATCTTCACCCATGAGCATAGAGAAAATTCTGTCAGCCTCGGCAGCGTCACTGATGGTGACCTGCTTAAGCAGACGTTGGTTGGGATCCATGGTAGTGTCACGCAGTTCTTCGGCGCTCATCTCACCAAGACCTTTGTAACGCTGCACTTTTGTTTTATCGCCGTTGACAGCTATGAACTGCTGCACCTGGGCATCTGTCCAACAGTATTCCTCGACCTTTCCACGTGAGCATTTGTACAACGGTGGAGTGGCAAGGTAGAGATAGCCCTGTTCAATGACCGGACGCATACGACGGAAGAAGAAGGTCATGAGTAGTGTGGCAATATGGCTACCGTCCACATCAGCATCGGTCATGATTATAATCTTGTGATAGGCAAGGCGGGAGATGTTTATTTCCTTGGGATCATCCTCGGTGCCGATGGTGACACGCATGGCCCTGTACAGACTGGTGATTTCCTGATTGTCAAGAATCTTGTGGTCCATCGCCTTCTCCACGTTCAAAATCTTACCACGGAGAGGGAGGATGGCCTGGAAGGTACGATCTCGACCCTGCTTTGCAGTTCCGCCTGCAGAATCACCCTCGACGAGGAAGAGCTCACAATCCTCGGCATGACGTGATGAGCAGTCAGCCAGTTTGCCTGGAAGGCCGCCACCTGTAAGAGGTGACTTGCGCTGTATTTTTACTCGTGCGTTATATGCGGCATGGCGAGCCTGTGCAGCAAGCACGATTTTGTCAACAATGGTGCGGGCCTGTTTGGGGTGCTCTTCCAAATAGTTGCGGAGAGCTTCGCTAACAGCCGCCGATACAGCACCTACCACCTCGCCGTTACCAAGTTTTGTTTTGGTCTGGCCCTCAAACTGTGGCTCAAGAACTTTTACGGAGACCACAGCGGTCAATCCTTCACGGAAGTCATCGCCGGCCACATCAATCTTGACTTTTTCAAGCAGCTTGTTGTCCTCGGCATACTTCTTAAGCGTAGATGTGAGACCTCTGCGGAAACCGGTAAGATGGGTACCACCTTCGATGGTGTTGATATTATTGACGAACGAATATACGTTCTCGTTATAGGAGCTATTGTAAGTCAATGCGACTTCCACCGGTATACCTTGACGTTCGGTGTTGAGGTGGATCACATCGTTAATGAGCGATTCCTTGTTGGAGTCGATGTATTCCACGAATTCGCGGAGACCATCTTTGGAATAGAAGATTTCCTGTTTGGGATTTCCTTCCGAGTCAACGTTGCGGAGATCAGTCAGAGTCAAGGTGATACCCGCATTCAGGAATGCAAGGTCGCGTAGACGGTTAGCAAGGGTGTTATAGTCATATTCTGTGACTGTGAAGATGGTGTTGTCAGGCTTAAATGTGATGGTGGTACCTGTAGTGTCGCTCTCCCCTATCACCTGCAAATCAGATGTGGGCTTGCCACATGAGTATTCCTGCATATAGATTTTACCGCCGCGGCGCACTTCGGCACGCAGATAGGTTGACAAAGCGTTTACGCACGAAACACCAACGCCATGGAGACCACCCGAAACTTTATAAGAGCCTTTGTCGAATTTACCACCTGCATGGAGGACTGTAAGCACCACCTCAAGAGCGCTCTTGTGCTCTTTTTCGTGCATGTCGACAGGGATGCCTCGGCCATTATCCACAACTGTGATTGAGTTGTCGGGATTAATGGTGACTTCAATGTGTGATGCATAGCCTGCCAAAGCCTCGTCGATAGAGTTGTCGACCACTTCATATACAAGATGATGGAGACCTTTGACACTGATGTCGCCTATATACATCGCGGGGCGTTTTCTTACAGCCTCGAGTCCTTCAAGCACCTGGATATTACTGGCGCTATATTCACCTTCTCTTTCTTTGTCTTCTGACATAGTTGGATATTTATAATTTTCTTTGTCATTAACGCAGCCATACAGCCGCAACGATTATCTGTCCGCTCACATCCCCCATTGAAAGGGAGCAGCATTTGAGCAAACAAAATTACTAAAAAAAATCCACACCCCAAAACTATCCACAATTTAATTTCGGCGCCATATCACACGCCACACATCTTTTGGCTATCCCCCTATGACTGCCGCCCGCAAAAACAGCATATCGCACCAAACCGGCAATTAGTCATTCACCATTATTTGTGACAACCTATGTTCGAGTTCGGTTGAGCTTAATTTGGTTGTCAGAGTTCCGCGATGGGCCACGGATATATTGCCTGTCTCCTCCGACACCACAATGGCAAAGGCATCGGTGGCCTGTGATATACCTAACGCCGAGCGGTGGCGCAGACCTAAAGCGCGCGGCACATTCCTGTCATGACTCACCGGCAATATGCAACCGGCACTCCTGATACGATCGTGGTCGATTATCATGGCTCCGTCATGCAGTGGCGAGTTTTTGAAGAATATATTCTCGATAAGGCGAGAATTGATGTCCGCATCAATTATGTCACCGCTTTTCTCATAACTCTCGAGTGGCATCTCCTGGCGAATCACGATCAAAGCGCCAGTCTTCGTCTTCGACATGTTCATGCATGCATAAACTATTGGCAGCACATATTTTCTGGTATCAGCAGCCCCGTCACTTCTGTCGTGGGTGAACAGCTTCTTCAGGAAACGCCAACGCTTATGGTCGCCAAGCTCAACAAGAAACCGTTTTATCTGGTCCTGGAAAAGAATCACGAGCACCAGCAAGCCTATCCCCATGAACTGATCAAGGATCGTCCCGATGAGCTTGAGCTCGAGAATCTGCGAGGTAAGCACCCATACCACAATGAAAGCCAACACTCCGAAGAATATATTAAGAGTGCCACTCTCTTTCATTATCCTGTAAAGATAGAAAAGGAGCAGAGCGACTATCGCTATATCAAATGCATCTCTTATGCCGAAATGGTCCATCAGTTCTATTTTTTAGTACACATATTAAATATATTGAGTGCTTGCACAGCTTCCTTCACGTCATGGACACGCAGAAAAGCCGCCCCCGTCCCAAGAGCCACCACGTTCAGGGCTATAGTGCCGGCAAGAGCGTCAGAGGCCGGGACATCAAGCAGCTTCGTCACCATTGACTTCCGGGAGACTCCAACCAAGACAGGGCAACCGAGCGAATCGAACACATCAAGATTACGCATGAGCTCATAGTTCTGCTCCAGTGTCTTGCTGAAGCCAAATCCCGGGTCCACGATAACATCCGACACTCCGCGAAGACGCAATTCGCGCAACTTCTTAGACAAATCGGCGACAACGTCAGCAGTGACATCCTTATACTCAACAAGGGTCTGCATGGTGACCGGAGTCCCCCTCATGTGCATTAATATATAAGGTACGTGAAGACCGGCTACCGCATCAAACATATCTCCATCCAAATCCCCTCCGGATATATCATTAATCATGTCCGCTCCAAGCTCCTCGATAGCCACGCGTGCAACCTTGGCTCGGAATGTGTCAACGGACACCGGAATCTCACGGTCAATATCACGCAGGACTTCCATGCCCAATTTCAATCGGTCAATCTCTTCTTGTGTGCTCACTTCGCTTGCACCGGGGCGAGATGAGTAAGCCCCCATATCAATGAAGTCAGCACCGTCAGCAATCATCTTACTTATCCGCGCCGCTATAGCCTGCCGAGCCATGGTGCGCGACCCTTCATAAAATGAATCAGGGGTAACATTTATTATCCCCATAATCTGAGGTCGGTCATAGAAGCGGAGTGTCTGGCGAATGTTGAGTGAGAAAGGGCGAAACATAATGTGTCTGGGTATTATATGAAGACCGGCGGTCTTAGCTTAAATTCTCAAATAGTTTTATCGTGCGAAATTAGCAAAAATCCTCGTCACGGCAAAATAAAAAACGGCACATACGACAATACGGCCTCTCCTCACGGAGTGGCCGTATTGTTGTCTTAGCAATAAGACTCTACAAACCTAACATAAAAACACATTTACTATTATGCAAATTTTTTCATCGCTAAGAATACTAACAATCTATACTAACCCTAAAACTAAATATGCAATCAAAAAAAATCGTTGTTTTCGAGAGACGAATGAAGCTGGATTTTCGCCAACCCATTGGTTTCTCTGATGCAAAATTACAACGAATCAATATTTCATGCAAGAGTTTGAGACGATGATTGAGGAAATATAAATATAATTACAATTTATATCAGCTGATAATCAGATTTATAACTATATTTATTATTGTTTAAAATATAGATAAGATTTAGAGAAATTGAAGTGTCAAAAACGAGAATTTATAGCCTGTTTGATATAAATGACACCCTCAAATGTAATAAAATCCCATCATGAAATCGACTTTATTTTCATTACGTTTTCCTCAAAATCCTCCCTTGATACAGCACGGTTTTTCAGTTTATTGCGATATGTATAAATCGTGTAGACAGAATAGTTGAGCATCTGTGCGATGCGAGCACTTTCCTCTATGCCAAGGCGCATGAAAGCGAGGATTCTCAAGTCGGTGTTGAGCTTCTCACCATCGCGCAGCTGAATCTGCTCCTCAGGACGGAGCAACGCATTGACATCAGCAACAAAAGTTGGATAGATGTGCAGAAAGGCATCATCAAACACATCATAGAATTCCTTTGACTGCTCTTCGATAAATTTCCCTGACTTTGTGATTTTATAAAGATCATCAACTTTGCCAGCTGAAATTTTACGATTAACCACCTTATTAAACTGGCTCAACTTATCCATATAAATCGAGCATAGGTTCAAGAACTGCGTGATATAGACATCCTTGGTTTCGTTAGCTTCCTCCAGACGGTTGGCAAGCCTGTTCATCTGCTGGATTTTTCTGCGCAGCAAAATCAGCGTCACGCCAAGAATCATAAGCAGAATTGCCATGACAAAGACCGCAGTGTAGATGCGATGGCGCGAATTCTCAATCTCTACCCTATGTGCCCTCTCGATGATAGGGAGCACCTGCGACGACTGGAGTATGCGCAACGGCGCATGACAGTCAACCGCATTACGCAATGCCAGCGAGAGATATTCATGCGCCCTCTCGATGTCATTGTTGAGATACATGATCCTGCCAAGTTCCTGCAGGGAGGTCACCTCAAGAGTCGCCCCGCGAATATCGGCGATGGCCGATAAAGCGAGATAATAGGTATACTCATGGTGTTCTCCACGAGCCTTGGCTATATCAGCCAGGAAGTGGCATGCCCGCGCATAAAGATTGTCCTCCTCCGGAATCTGCTCAAGCAGATCGGTAAGCACCGCCTTCGCTTTGGAGTATTCCTGATGATAAAAGAAAAATTCACCCTGATTGAGCTTAAAGCGCGGAGAGGTTTCATCAAGATACGGAATCAGTTTCACCTGCGCATCCTTCGTTTTACTCATATACTCCTCATACACCTCTGGGTAATTGACAAAGAACGCAGCTATGTAAAAGTACATTTGCCTCTGAGCGTCATAATACTCCTCCTTAAGTCCTTCAGGAAGATTGTTCACATCAATAGCCTCGAATTGCCGGAGAGCATCTTCGGTGAACGCGAGGAGCGGCAGATAAGTCACCATGCGCAATTTGAAACGCATGTCAATGGAGTCAAGGCCACTTTCCAAGGCTAATTGATGCCCCTGAGTGTAGAAAATCAGGGCCGAATCGGTGTTAAACGAATTATATTCGTCGCCAAGACGCAAAAGCGTGGACAGACGCGTTGATTTTTCCACCTTCGGAGACGCTATGACTCCACGCAAGGAATCAATAACCTGTTGACGTCCTTCGATATAATAGTCTCTTTTCTCCAGCTCGTCATCAAGGCGCTTCAACATCGAGCTGACCTCTCGCTCCGTGATTGTGGCGGAATAGACTTGCAATGCCGCCACAGCACAGAGCATAAGGGATGTCAGCCAACGTGTTGGTTTATATTTATGAATTAATGATTTTAGATCAGGCATTAGATTAGGGAAGATGGACTAAATTGTTACTTTACGCGGACTTGCAGCTTCTCGTAAACACGTTCGGCTTTAGCACGAGCTTCATCCACAGAGTCTGCAGTGGCCAGAATCACGGCCATGCGGCGATGTCCTTGGATTTCCGGTTTGCCAAAAATCCTCATCTGGACGCCTGGTTCCTCGAGCACCTTGTCAAGGTTTTCAAACTCAACCTCCTTGGTGTCGCCTTCAACTACCACTGCACGTGATGCCGACGGCCCGAGGAAGCGGATTTCCGGGACCGGGAGACCAAGAAGAGCGCGTGAATGGAGGGCGAATTCGCTTAATTCCTGTGAAATCATAGTCACCATTCCGGTGTCATGCGGACGAGGAGAAACTTCACTGAAAATCACTTCGTCGCCTCTCACAAAAAGCTCTACACCAAAAATACCATATCCGCCAAGCGCATCGGTCACTTTTCGGGCAATATCCTGGGCCGCAGCCTTCGCTTCAGGAGTCATTGCCTGCGGCTGCCATGAATAACGATAGTCGCCATCGACCTGGATATGGCCGATGGGCTCGCAGAAGGATGTACCAGCAACTGAACGCACTGTAAGGAGAGTGATTTCATAATCAAACTTAACAAAACCCTCCACAATAACTCGTCCGGCTCCTGCACGTCCACCCTCCTGAGCTATTTTCCATGATTTCTCAATATCTTCGGGGCTCTTTATCACACTTTGCCCATGACCGCTTGACGACATTATAGGTTTCACCACACAAGGGATACCTACAGCGTCAACCGCAGCCTTAAACTCCTCGAAATCCGAAGCAAATCTATAAGGCGACGTTGTCACGCCAAGCTCTTCAGCCGCCAGACGTCGGATGCCTTCGCGATTCATGGTTAACCAAGCCGCCTTGGCAGTAGGAGTAACATGGAATCCGGCCTTTTCGAGGTCTAAAAGCACAGGGGTGGCGATAGCTTCCACTTCAGGGATAATGTGATCAGGCTTTTCTGTCTCGATGGCTTCGCGAAGCTTATCAGCGTCGAGCATGCTGAACACTCTGCTGCTGTCAGCCACCTGCATAGCCGGAGCATTAGCGTATTTATCGCAAGCCACTACTTCCACGCCCATGCGTTGCAGTTCTATTGCCACCTCTTTACCTAATTCACCACTTCCGAGAAGCATTGCCTTACGGCCGCTCGGAGTCCATTTGCTTCCTATATTTGCCATAAATTGTGTTTGTGATAATGTTGTTACCGAGTGCAAAATTAGTGATTTTTTTCAAAAGAGAGGCCCTCCAGGCTTCAAAATATATCGCCGTCAAGACTCCGGCTGCCATTTATGCGAAATAGCACCAAGAGCCAACTGCGTGAAACATTATAACCCTGTTAATTTTGATTTGAATTTTTCAACGGAATTTGTTAATTTTGCCGTCAGAATTTTCTAATATTAATTTTTATAGGTAAAAATGAGAAAAAATATCGTAGCAGGCAACTGGAAGATGAACACCACGCTGCCCGAAGGTATCAAGCTCGCTGAAGAGGTTAACGCCGCTTTGGCAACTGCCACACCCAAATGTGACGTCATCATCTGCGTTCCCTTCACCCACCTCGCTTCAATTAACAATGTAATCGACAAGAACAAACTTGGTCTTGGCGCAGAAAACTGTGCTGACCATCGTTCTGGCGCATACACCGGCGAAGTTTCTGCTCCTATGGTTGCTTCTACCGGCGCTACATACGTGATACTCGGCCACTCAGAACGCCGCCAGTATTACAACGAAACTTCTGAGACACTCCGTGAAAAGGTGCGTCTCGCCCTCGACAATGGCCTCACCCCTATCTTCTGCATCGGTGAAGTCCTTGAGCAGCGCGAAGACGGAAGCTACTTTGATGTGGTTAAAGCTCAGATCGAGGAAGGTCTCTTCAACCTCGACGCAACAGAGTTTGGCAAAATCATCCTCGCCTACGAACCTGTTTGGGCAATCGGCACAGGCAAAACCGCCACTGACGACCAGGCTCAGGAAATGCACGCTTTCATCCGCAAGACCATCGAAGAAAAGTATGGCAAGGACGTGGCAGAAAACACATCTATCCTATACGGTGGCAGCTGCAAGCCTTCAAATGCCGCACAACTTTTCGCAAAGCCCGACGTTGACGGTGGCCTCATCGGTGGCGCAGCTCTCGAAGCTGAATCATTCATGGGCATCGTAAACGCTTTCTAAAATCAGAGACATTCTGTTTACCCATAATCTCGCGCAAAGGCGAGCGCACCCTATCACGATGCGGTAACTTTGCGCGAGATTCCATTTTTTCAAGCAATCCCCTAACACGCAAGTCGCATACACAAATCAAATGAGAACTATCCTGCTCCCCATTCTCCTGGCTTCTCTCGCATCCACAGCTAACGCCGATGTGGTGGTGACTACAATCGTGGACCATATTACCACCGGCACAGAGAATGTAGTCACACAGCCTGATCAGTTGCTCCAACGTCTCATCCCCGTTGAAACGACCGAGGACAACTCAGAGAAAGAGGAAGTGGCCCGACCGGTCAATGGCCGAATGGCTGGCTATCGTGTACAGGTTTTCAGCGACAACAACACACGCACGGCCAAAAACGAGGCTCGCTCCAAACAAAGGGTCATCTCATCCCGCTTCCCGCAGTATCAGACTTATGTGATGTATACGTCACCCTACTGGAGATTGAAGGTCGGGGATTTCCGCACACAGCAGGACGCAAACAATGCCGCAGATGAACTCCGCAAAGCATTCCCCGCTTACAGCAAAGAAATACGAGTGGTGCGCGACAGAGTAAACATATCTGATTAAAATCAACCCGCAAACTGCCACATTTATTATAATCTGACTGTCTATTATATTTCATCAATGCAGCAAGAAATCACCCAAAGCACTATTGAAGAGATAGCGCGTCATTACGAAGCCATAATCACATTGCTCGGCGAAGACGTGACCCGCGAGGGATTAATCAAGACCCCCATGAGGGCTGCTAAAGCGATGGTATATGCCACCCGGGGCTACCGACAGGATGCAGATACCATAATCAACGAAGCGATTTTCACCCATGAAGGTTCGCGTATGGTGGTGGTTAAGGATATTGAGTTCTATTCGCTGTGCGAACACCATATTTTGCCGTTTTTCGGGAAAGTTTCCATAGGCTATATTCCTAACGGTAAGACCATAGGGCTAAGCAAACTGGCTCGTTTAGTGGATTTTTATGCCCGCCGACTCCAGGTCCAGGAAAGGATGACCTCGCAGATATGTAAAATAGTCATGGATAAGCTTGCGGCAAAAGGCGTAATAGTGGTTTGCACAGGAGAACATTTGTGCATGAAGATGAGAGGCGTTGAGAAACAAGACTCAGCAACCACTACCGTAGAGACCGCAGGTGTTTTTGACGAGCAACCCACTCTGTGCGATGAATTTTTCAGGGCTTTAGGCCATTAACCTATTTTTAAGCGCATGCCCATACCGGGCCTTCGGCTTACTTTCCAAGCTCGAATTCAGCTTTAATGTCCTCAAGCTTGACGAGGTTTGAGACGATGGCATAGATAGTGAGGCCTGCCGGAGTATGTATGTGCAATTTTGAGGCAATATTGCGCCTGTGAGTCATCACAGTGTTGACTGACACATTCATGGCCGATGCTATTTCCTTGTTTGAAAGGCCTTTTACAATCCCGACTATCACATCTTTTTCTCGAGGGCTGATTTCCTTGCCTTTGTCATCCTCGTCGTCGGCCGCCATATTTTTCCTGACAGTTTGGATGATAGAATCCTGACCGTCATAAATAGAGAATGTATCATCCATCCATTTCAATTTTTGAGGTGGCAGTTGAGAATGGACCAGTCCGATGATTTTCAACGACGAACCATAAGCAGCCTTGACTTCTTCCCATTCACCATCCACGCATAACGCATCAGCAATAATGATGGAGGGGTGAAGACGCTCAATCTCCTCTCGAAGATTTTCCCCATCGATTGTGACCACATTGCAGTTTGCCTCCGTCATGGCACGCAGGATGGAGGTCACGCCAAGAAAATGGATTTGCGATGGAAGCATTAGAGCTATGGTAAGATGTCGCATTTTCCCTACTGTTTTTCGATTCGTGTTATCATCGGAATCAGGATGCTGTTCTCGATTTCGGCATGCGAATCAAGATCTTCTTCACAATTATAGATATCCACCAACACATCATACATCTTATATGGCATCGATGTGGTGTAGTATCGTAGGATTATATTCTTGAGTTCCGATAGTTTTTCGCTGACTTCATCGTCGTGATGGCGACGAAACACGTCAATCGTATAGTTGGTTTTCACCCCCTTCGCAAGCGATTTGACATAGGGGAACACCACTTCCTCCTCATATTTGAAATGCTGCCTCACCAGACGGATATAATCGTCAAAGAAATTTATAATTATCGGATTGATATCACTGTGGTGCTGATCAAGCGCATTTAAAAGATTGGCGCGGATGTGGGGAAACTTATATGACAGGTAGTAGTCATGTGAATTATGCAGGAAGTCGACCACATCACTTGCGGATACCTTCCCTACAAGCTTTTCATCAATAGTCCCCGACAGTAAAAAGTTGACCATCAGCAGAAACACATTGACATCAATGCCCGAATCATCACACAACTCCCCTATCGTCTTATTGCCAAATCCCAGGGGAAGAGAGAATCGGCTCAGCACAGGCAAAATGTTGTAGTCCTCATTTATGAGGGCCACAACATTATCCTTTGCTGTGAATAATTTTGTTATTTTCACGTTGTAAAAGTGGGTGCTTAAGCGTGAATCAGAGGAGTGGAGTATCTGTTATTCACCCTTGGCCTCTTCGCCCTCTTCAGCAGCGGCTGTTTCTTCTTCTTTTTCTGCAAACTCAGTGATGCCGGCAGCGAGCAGAAGATTGTACCATGTGAGGAGCTTCTTGATATCGGTTGTATAGACTTTCTCCTCGTCATATTCCGGAAGGATAGTAGCGAAATATTCGCGAAGTTGCTGATCATTACCGATACCCTTGATATCGACAGGCTTAGAGTCATTTTTCTCTTTTACTGTCTCGAGGACACCTGACAGGGGAACATCACCTTCATTAGTATAAATAGAAATATCGCCGAGAGAAATCACTTTGTCATGAGCATAAGCCGGAGTACGCTTGCCTGTAGCTATGGCTTCCACGATGAGCATATTCTTGCCTCTGTTTACGAGACGGAACAGACCGGGGCGTCCGGCTATTGATAGGATAGTTTTGAGCATGGTTTTGATATTATAAATTTTGCTTTACAAAGTTACAACATTTCCACTCACACCACAAATTTTCCATGCAAAAATTCATTTCTCTGAATCCGGCGATGCCCCTTGTGAAACAGCTTGCGGTTTCACATCTGTCATGTGGTTCGTCAGGAAGACTGTGAAAATAGGGAATAATATAAGCCCCCCTGCCGACAACACGACCCCGAGCACACGCCCTGTCGGTGTCACAGCATGGATACTGCTTCCCACCGTTGTCATGCTCATGATCGACCACCACAATGCCGACCAATAATCGGTGACTCCGGGATTCACATAATGCTCGGCGACATAAAATGTCAAGGAACAGAAATAGACACCTACAATCAGAACTATCAGATATGTGGCAAGCATAGTATTGACCCAGCGGGAAGATGTTGTCGCACCGGTGACGATGGCAAACACATAGGCAGCCCGAATCATGGGGACAAACCGGAGGACATATTGCCATTCAGCCGCCACATTCACGTCAAAATGGTGGATAATATTCAGATATGGGATGGATATTAAAATGAAAAGCAGATGCTTGACGAAATAATGCCACCTGCGCACCGAGAAAACAATCTCAGCCACAACATCCAGAAGGAAGACCATGCAGCACCAAAACTGCACCTTGAGATATAGATTGTCAGCCACAAACGAAATATTCTCAAGGGTGTCAAACGTAATCATAGCTATGAGAAACACAGAGCAAAGGATTACAGCCAGACGCATCGCCATCAGCAATCTGGCACGTGACTTGTGATGATTTTCAGCAGGGATGGATGAAATGGTCGACATGGCAGAACTATTTGTTAAATATATGCAATTTTAACAAACATCTCCGACCTTTTGTTGAGGGATAAATCAGGCAACTGCAGCCGCAGGACGAAATTTTCTTAACTGATGCGCCACCATGAATACTGTCACCATCGTTGCTATAAAGTCTGACGCCGGGAATGCCATCCACACACCGTCAAGGCCAAACCGCGGAGGCAAAAGCAACAATAACGGAATCAGGAATAACACCTGACGTGTAAGAGACAAGAATATCGAAGCTGTAGCTCTGCCTATCGACTGGAATAACGTGGTTGAGACAACCTGGAATCCGACGACCGTAAATGCCAACAAAGATATGCGCAGGCAACGTGCCGTCTCAGATATAAGTCCCGGATCGGTTGAGAATGCACGGCCTATGTAATCAGGAAACAATAAACCGATTGATTGTCCCAAAGTGACAACGATGGTCGACACTCCGACCGCCAACCAATATGTGCGTCGGAGTCTATGAAGCTGCGATGCACCATAATTATATCCTATTATAGGCTGCATGCCTTGGCAGATCCCGACCACGACCATTGTCATTAGCGACGTATAGGTGGTGAAAATTCCGGCTGCTCCCACCGCAATGTCACCGCCATGGGCATAGAGTGTCTTGTTGACAATCACATTTATAAAACAGGCGGCCGCATTGACCACCGAAGGCGCCGCACCGATTGACACGACAGAGCCAACCACTCTGGCCCGCAGTCGGTAAAGAGACATGTCGGATGTGAACCGAATCACGCTTGACCTCGCAAAGAAATGGCTCATCACGAAAAATGCTGATATTCCCATTGATATGTCGGTGGCAATCGCGGCTCCCTTGATACCCCAATCAAAATAAAAAATAAAAAGAGGCGCAAGCACAACGTTTACTCCCGCACCGATAAACATGGTGATCATAGCTTTAACCGGATAACCCGATGCCCTCATGAAATTATTAAACGTAAAAGCAAAATTTGTCATGAACATACCGGGCAATATATAGAGCATAAAGTCGTGTGCATACGGAAGGGTCACAGCGCTCGCCCCAAAAGCAAGAAGGATGTCATCGATGAAAATAGCAAAGAGAGTCAGATAGCAACAGATTATGCAGAACAGCAACACCAGAGAATTCCCCAGCACTTTCTGAGCTCCCTCATAATCTTTCGCACCAAGCAATATAGATATGCGCGCTGAACCTCCAGCACCAATCAGCACACCAAGGGCCGCCGAAAGGTTCATTACCGGGAATGTGATGGCGAGCCCGGCTATAGCCTCGGGGCCAACACCTTGCCCTATGAAAATGCGGTCAACGACATTGTATAGAGACATCACAAGCATGCCCACCACGGCCGGCAAGCTATAACGCCACAGCAATTTCCCCACCGGGGCATTCTGCAGCTCCTGCAAATTCTGTTTATCGTTATTATTTCCCATTGCGTCAATGCAAAGTTACCAATAAATACTTGAGTCCGGGGTATTTTTTAGCAATTTTTAGCGTTTATTTCACACATAAATCGTATCTTTGTCAACTAATGCGACTCCACATGGGAATCGGGGCTATGGCCGTTGACATCATGGCGGATGTTTCGTATTCAGATTAAGACATCAATTATTTTTCACATTTTTGCTCATGAATAAAATTGTTGAAAAAGAGCATTTTTCCGACCGTGTGGTCAAACTCGTAGTGGAAGCCCCTCTGATAGCACGTTCACGTCGTGCAGGGCATTTTGTCATAGTACGCACCGGAGAGGGCGGAGAACGAATCCCTCTGACCATCGCTGATGCCGACCCGAAGAAAGGGACAATCACTCTTATCATCCAGGCCGTAGGCGATTCGACTCGCAAAATCTGTGCGCTTGAACCGGGCGACACCCTTACCGATGTGGTAGGCCCTCTTGGTCAGGCAACTCATATCGAGAAGGTTGGCACCGTGCTTTGTTGCGGCGGTGGTGTCGGCGTAGCGCCCCTTCTCCCCATCATCAAGGCCATGAAGGAAGCCGGTAACCGCGTGATATCTGTATTGGCGGCTCGATCAGCCGACTTGATCATTCTGGAAAAACAGGTTTCGGAATATAGCGACGAAGTAATCATAATGACCGACGACGGCTCTGCCGGACGAAAAGGACTTGTGACCGCCGGCGTGGAAGAGGTCATCCAACGAGAAAAAGTTGACCTTGTCGTGGCTATTGGACCGGCTGTAATGATGAAATTCGTGGCACTCACCACTAAAAAGTATGAAGTTCCCACGATGTGTTCACTCAACACCATCATGGTCGATGGCACCGGGATGTGTGGAGCATGCCGTGTGACCGTTGATGGCAAGACAAAATTCGTGTGCATCGATGGCCCGGAATTTGACGCGCACAAAGTGGATTTTGATGAAATGATGATGCGTCTCAGAAGCTATAATTAACTTCAGCAAATAATTGTCTTTGCATACGAAACGCACATATTTTCTGCAACAAATTTAAAGAGACTCAAAACAATGATTCAAGATAACACCCGCGAGGCTCAATGGCGAGAAGAGCTCCGCAAATCACACAGCGTAAAAGAACGAGTAGCGATTCCAAGAGTCGTCATGCCTATGCTCGATCCCTCCTACCGTATCACTTGCAATGACGAGGTCAACCAAGGTTTGTCAGAAGAACAGGCCGTCGTGGAAGCTACCCGATGCATGGACTGCCCTGACCCTCAATGCATGGAAGGGTGTCCGGTATCCATCAACATTCCAGGATTCATTAAAAACATTGAGCGCAAAGAGTTCCTTACAGCGGCTGCAGTGTTGAAACAGACAAGTGCGCTACCGGCAGTGTGCGGACGCGTCTGTCCTCAGGAAAAGCAGTGCGAGTCACGCTGTATATACAACAAGATGAAAAAAGCGCCTGTGGCAATAGGGTATCTTGAGCGATTTGCAGCCGATTTCGAACGTGAAAGCGGAGAGGCAGCCACACCTGTCATAGCTGAAAAGAACGGCAAGAAGATAGCGGTTGTCGGTTCTGGCCCTGCGGGACTTTCGTTTGCCGGTGACATGATAAAGAAAGGTTATGATGTGACTGTCTATGAGGCTTTGCACGAAATAGGCGGTGTGCTGAAATATGGCATACCGGAATTCCGATTGCCAAATTCAGTGGTCGAAGCAGAAATTAATGGGCTCAGGGCCCAGGGGGTTGAATTCGTAAAAGACTGTATCATAGGAAAAACCATTTCCTATGAGCAGCTGCACGAATTAGGCTACCATGGAATTTTTGTCGCTTCAGGAGCCGGTCTGCCACGTTTCATGGGTATCCCCGGAGAAAACTATATTGGCATAATGTCCTCCAACGAGTACCTCACCCGTATCAACCTCATGGGTGCCGGACGCCCTGGCGAGGACACACCGGTACTCAAGGGGCACAGAGTGGCAGTAATCGGTGGTGGCAACACGGCCATGGACTCTGTTCGCACCGCACGTCGCCAAGGAGCAGATGTGGCGATGATCGTATATCGCCGAAGCGAGGAGGAAATGCCGGCGCGCGTCGAGGAAGTCCATCATGCAAAAGAAGAAGGTGTGGAATTTCTGACACTTCATAACCCTATTGAATATCTTGCCGATGAGAAAGGCCGCGTCCGTGCCATGAAAGTGCAGCGCATGGAACTTGGAGAACCTGATGCATCAGGCCGACGCTCTCCAGTACCTGTCGATGGGGCTATTGACGAAATTCCTGTAGACTTAGTCATTGTAAGTGTCGGAGTCTCCCCCAACCCGCTCATACCCAATGCGATTTCCGAGTTGGAAGTCTCCCGCAGAGGCACTATCGTCGTCAACGACGCCACTATGCAGTCATCCCTTCCTGACATCTATGCCGGGGGCGATATCGTCAGAGGAGGCGCTACTGTGATTCTGGCTATGGGTGATGGCCGCAGGGCAGCAGCCGCAATGGACGAGGCTCTGCAATCGCAACAATAAGAGCGCCAGCTATTGCCGTTACGCGTATTTTTATTAATTTTGAGCAACAAATTACAAGACGAATGAAAATACCATTCCGATCATTCCTACTCCTGCTTGCGCTTCCGGTCTCGGTGGCCACATTAGCATTGTCACCGGAAGAGATTGACAAAGCTGTCCGTGCGGCCAAGGACGCGCCAAAGAATCAGACGCTCAACAAAGAAGCTGCTGATCTGCTCAAGGAAGCAGGTAGATACAATGAAGCAATCCAACATTATCTTAAGAGCGGCAATGCTGGCAACCTCGGCATTGCGGAATCATATTTTTACCTTTATAATTATGACAAGGCCGAGGAATATCTTGAAAAGTATCTTGCCAAGCGCTCTAAAGCAGAAGCCGCCAAGGACATGGACTTCTCATACGGTGACGGCAGCGAGACCATTGATTGGACTGACTACTTGAGCTCACGTATTGACCTCGGACGCTCCATGCTCGACCGTGTGGAGAAAATCCAGGTAATCGACAGCGTAAATGTACCGTCCGACACCTTCTTCAAGTTCCTGACTCTCGCCAAAAGCGCAGGTTCACTCAAAGATGAATCGGCAGTGGAGAATATCCTTAGCCAGCGTCAGATGCAGCAACTTGGCGTGACAAATCTATGGTCGCCGGTCTACGTATCCGACGGAGGTGAAGATATGATATGGTATGCCTCGTCAGATGATGGAAACTCAAAACTGTTTGAATCCAGTCGTCTGTCTGACGGCAAATGGGACTCCCCGAAGGCTCTTTTTGACTATGAGAGCATATTCGGTGACAAAAATGGCTCGTGGGTTGCATATCCGTTTCTCATGAGTGACGGTGTCACTCTCTATTTCGCGGCCGATGGTGAAGCGTCACTCGGCGAGTTGGACATATTCATATCACGACGCGACGAAGATGGATTCTTACAGCCATCAAATATCGGCATGCCTTATAATTCGCCGTTCAACGATTATCTCTATGCCATAGATGAGGAGACAGGTGCAGGATGGTGGGTTTCTGACAGAAATATGATTGAAGATTCGGTAACCATCTATACGTTTATTCCCCAGGATCTGCGCATCAATTATCCAGTCGACACACCTGACCTCGCTTCATACGCACGCATAAAATCCATAGCAAGCACACAGGACAGTTCCGCTGACTACACCCAGTTGCGCGACAGAATAAAAGCCGCCGCTATGGCAAGCCGGACAGAAGCGGACAAGAAGGAGGAATTCAGATTCGCTCTGCCTGGCGGAAAGATCTACACTACCCTCGGTGATTTCAAGAATCCACAGGCTAAAGCTGCAATGGAAAACTATCTCTCCGAAAAGAAAAGCTATGATTTTCTGAAACGACAGCTAAACCAGCTCCGGGCTACTTATCGCAACGGAGATGTGCGTATCAGTTCCGACATTCTTGATATGGAACGAACACTTGAGCACAAACGTTCCGAACTGCTTAGGCTGAAAAACCAAGTAGTGTCATCGGAAATGTAGATACTATCCAAGAACAAAACCCTAATAACTCAAACAATATGGAAGTAACCTTAATCCTTGTTTTGATCGCGGCAATTATAGTGCTGTGCATCTTCTTCTATTACGTGCCGTTTTTCCTTTGGATATCGGCTCGCGTAAGTGGCGTCAGGATTTCACTAATGCAGTTGTTCCTGATGAGAATACGCCAGGTCCCTGCGTCAGTCATAGTCCGCGCCCTCATCGAGGCACACAAGGCAGGCCTTAACGATGTGAGCCGTGATGACCTTGAGGCCCACTACCTTGCCGGTGGTAATGTCGAGAAGGTGGTTCACGCTCTCGTGTCAGCATCTAAAGCCAACATTGACCTTGGCTTCAAGATGGCAACTGCGATTGACCTTGCAGGACGTGATGTGTTCCAGGCTGTGCAGATGTCAGTTAACCCTAAAGTGATTGAGACACCTCATGTGACAGCCGTGGCAAAGGACGGTATCCAGCTCATAGCGATTGCTCGAGTGACAGTGCGCGCCAACATTCGCCAGCTTGTAGGTGGTGCCGGTGAAGACACCGTGCTTGCCCGCGTAGGTGAAGGTATTGTCTCATCTATCGGCTCATCTGAAAGCCACAAGCAAGTGCTTGAGAACCCTGACAACATCTCTAAATTAGTGCTTCGCAAAGGTCTTGATTCAGGGACTGCATTCGAGATTCTCTCAATTGATATCGCCGACATCGACATAGGCAAAAACATCGGAGCTGCACTTCAGATTGATCAGGCACAGGCCGACAAGAACATAGCCCAGGCCAAAGCCGAAGAGCGCAGAGCGATGGCAATAGCACTCGAACAGGAAATGAAGGCAAAAGCACAGGAAGCCCGCGCCAAAGTCATCGAGGCAGAGGCTGAACTTCCGCGCGCGATGGCCCAGGCATTCATCAATGGCAATCTCGGCATCATGGACTACTACAAGATGAAGAACATCGAGTCGGACACCAATATGCGCCAGAACATAGCCAATCCTCCCACATCCACTAAATAATCAAGATGCTTAACGAAGTAATATCCTCAACGCGAGCATATAACTTTCATTCTCATACTCAATTCTGCGATGGGCGGGCCCCTATGGCCCGCTTCGTGGAAGAGGCTGTAAAAGATGGGTATATCCATTATGGATTTACCCCTCATTCACCTATTCCATTCGAATCGCCTTGTAACATGAAGAATGAGAATGTTGAAGATTACATTGCGGAATACAAAAGATTAAAAGAAGAATACGCAGGACGAATCAATCTATATCTGTCCATGGAAATTGATTACCTGGGTAAAGATTGGGGCGCCACAAACGAATATTTCGACTCCATACCACTCGATTACCGGTTGAGCTCGGTGCATTTCATCCCGGCATTGACGGACGGACAATTAATCGACATTGACGGACGCCCTGAATCCTTTATGCGCAAGATGGAAGAATCGTTCGACAATGACATACGCTATGTAGTCGATACATTCTATGATCACACACTCGAGATGATCAAGGCCGGCGGATTTGATATTATCGGCCATTTTGATAAAATAGGATTCAATGCCTCCCATTTCAAAGCCGGAATAGAAAACGAGGCGTGGTATCAGCAGCACATCGACGATGTGATTGAGGCTCTCAAGTCCACCAATATAATAGTGGAGGTGAATACAAAAGCCTGGGAAATCCCCGCTAATGCCACCGTAGAACAAGCTGCGACATATATACCCCGATTATTTCCGGGAAAAGAAACTATCGGGAAGTTAATCGCCGCCGGATTGCCTCTGGTAGTAAACAGCGACACACATTATCCTGACAGAATCTCATCAGGGCGGCAAGCTGCCTTCGACATAATCGACAGTCTTTCCTGAGGCCGGATATCATCGGATATCAAGAAAAAAGAGAGGGGGTCTCACGACTGCCTCTCTCTCCATTCATCACATTATGCTTATTCTTATTTTAGTGCTATTACGTTTGTATTATCACCTGTTTTATATGAGAAAAGTACATATCTGCTACATTTTATAGCAATGTAATCAATTTCTTTATCTTTAATCACTAACAAATAATCTTTATCAGATATATCGGCTGGCAACTATGTCCCAATCGACAATCTTCCACAATTCCTTCAGCGCGTCGAGTCGGCGGTTGCGGTAATCAATGTAATAGGCATGTTCCCACACATCGAATACCAGAAGCGGCGTCAGCCCCTCGGTAAGAGGATTGCCTGCATTTGAAGTCTGGGTTATAAATAGCTTGCCATCCTTATCTTTGGAAAGCCACACCCAGCCTGAACCGAAAATCGATGCCCCAGCATTCTCGAATTCTTTCTTGAATTCCTCGAACGAGCCGAACTGCTCATCGATTGCCTTGCGCAGATGTCCGTCAGGTTCATGTGCCCCATCAGGAGAGAAGGTGAAGAAATAAAAAATATGGTTCCATGCCTGTGAGGCATTGTTGAACAAAGCTCCGGAAGCGGAAGTGATAATTTCCTCAAGCTCCATATCCTCGTAAGGGGTATCTTTTATGAGGCGGTTGAGATTATCTATATATGTTTTCTCATGCTTGCCATAGTGGTATTCCACAGTCTCACGAGAAATCGAAGGGGCAAGCGCATCATTCGCATAGGGAAGATCGGGAAGTGTATAAATCATTGTCGTATTCGTTTTGAAGTTTGTATACTCTAAAAACATCGGTGCCTGATGTTAGTTCATATTCCATGTGTTAAAAAATCCAATACTCTTCGCCATTTTTTGCGAGGTTAATTTTTTATAATAAAATGATGTGATTAAATTTGCAGCAAAATAATCGACTCTAACCATGAACACATCTTTTTCCGTCTCCTCAAAACAACAGCCGGAATGGGTATCTGAAGCTATGGATTTACTGACCATTGTGTTGGGGATAGCCATCTACTCAATCGGGTTCTGTGTTTTCATCCTGCCTCACCACATAGTAATCGGCGGAATGGCAGGCTTCAGCACCCTTATTTATTATGCCACCAGCCAGTCCGTACCGGTCGCAGTCACAATGTATGGCACAAACATACTCCTGCTAATCATAGGATTCAAGTTTTTGGGACGAGGATTTGTGTTGAGGACTATATTCGGAGCCACTGTTATATCTCTCATGATCGGTGCTATGGAGGGCTATTTCACCACTCATCCCCCGATTGTATCGTCAACTCCCATGAGCGTGATTATGGGCGCGGTGATGCTCGGAATTGGCATAGGTGTATATTACAGTCATCATGGGACTACAGGAGGCACCGACATCGTCGCTGCCATAATGTCGACAATCAGCGATGTAAGCATGGGTCGTGTGATGATGATAATCGACATATCTATTGTTGCCTGCTCTTTTTTCCTGCCGTTTGACGGTGATATGGAGGAACGAATCCAATCACGCTCCCAGTCAATCATATATGGGTGGCTTGCCATATTCCTATATTCGTATATTGCAGACAAATTTGTATACCAGGGACGACAGACTGTGCAATTCATAATCCTATCAGACAAATGGAATGAAATAGCCCACCGCATCACCCATGAGACAGGCCGAGGAGTGACTACATGGGATGGACAGGGCTATTGGACCGGAGATGGCCGAAAGCTGATGCTTGTATGGTGTCGACAAGTGGATACATATCATATTTTCTGTATCGTAAAGGAGGAGGATCCAAACGCCTACATCACCAACTCGTTTGTCCGCAGTGTGTATGGCAATGGTTTCGACACATTAAAGATAAAGCCTCGAAAGTGGAAAACGCCACATAAAAAGCAGTGACAAACCCATCTCTTAATAAACTGTAGTTAATGACATAAAAAACCGGACTCAAGGAGAATTCCATTTGAGTCCGGTTTTTTATTATCCTGAGGTGTCAATCAGTTATTCTTCAGGCGCAAACATGGGGTCCCATGGCGGAAGAAGAATTGGCTGCTGCTTCATTATCTTCTTAGCCTCCGGGGTCAAATATTTTTTATTGACCACAACCCTGAACATATACTCGTCAAACCACTTGTCAGTCATGATTAGGTGTCCGTCATTTGCACCGTTGCCCCAACTGTTCTCCACCATCCATTTACGCGGCGTGTCATTTTCGTCGAGGTCCACAGCCACAAGAGTCATAGCGTGTGATGAAGCACTTGAATGAGTTCGGATGCGATCAGCCTTATCCATACCGAATTTTGTGCCGAAAAGAGATTCGTAATCATAGTTGTCTGGATCAAGCAGGCCTCTCTCACGGTCAAGGAATTTATTGACGTCACATGAGAAATACATGGCTTTGTTATCTTTAATGGATGCTATAGCCATTTTCTTAATCTCTTCGATAGGCAGATTGATATAGGTCCAGTTTGCTCCGTCATATAAGTGACGGTCAAATTCTATTTCATAAAGTTTACCGAACTCGCGGGTGGGATCATTCATCAGCATCACATAGTCATTCTTCAAATCATTACCGGCAAATTCCTTGTAAAACGACTGTGGGGTATATGTCTTAGTCTCAATGGCATTACCATCTTTGTCGCGGCGAGTCCACTGGAATTCTGTGGGTGGTTCACCAAGGTTGAGCACAAGTATCCTATACACCTGGCCGAGCATCTCAATCTTTCTGTCCGCCAATTCCTTGTCCGATTTCCCTGCCTCAGCCATTCGTCTAAGTTCAAGACCATCCTCCCTGAGACGCCAAGTAAGAAGCTGACGCATACGGCTTGTGCTCTTGCTGCTTGCCGTTTCAACCATAGCCTCAATTGGCACCACGCCATATTTTAAAAGGTTATCAGCAACCCCGGTGTACTGACCTCCGTCGCTGAGGGCATGTTCAAACAGCCAGTCAACAGTTCTGTCATCCATTGGCTTATCGGCTGTGTCTATTATGCCTTGAAGGAAGAGGTTTGACTTCTCAAGCTGGTCCCAGAAAAAGTTGTAATTCTGCGAAAGCTCAAGTTTAGGCAAATCATGCTCTGACATCATTTGCGCACGCAGCACATTCAACCCGGTGAAGAGCCAGCAACGTCCCGATGACCTCTGGTTGGTTATACCTTTGCTTGGCACACGGTGAGAGAAATGTGTGTCGAAATTATTCTGATTCCCAGAGTTCACCGCGAGCACATTGATGTCGTTACGATTGATGGCATTCCGCAGAGCCTTGTTGGCCGGCGTGGCCTCATAAGCAGCTCTTATTATTTTCAGATTTTGCTCCGTCAGTCCACCGTTGTCATCTTTGGTGGAGGCTCCATAAATAGCCAAGGGGCACATTCCTGCCGTACCTGCGGCTAAGATAGCAGTGATGAATAATCGCTTCATGGCATTTGAAATTTAAATAAAGTATGAGATTTGGTTATGTTATGCAAAGTTAACAGATTTAATGGATTTTGACAAACTAAACATAATAATTGAGCATAACCGGGATTTTTTCATCGGAATATCATTCATGACAATTCCTACATTTACAGAAAATTACATACTGCACTCAGGTATTATTTACCCCACATCAGGAATTTATTACCTGATTTTTTTTTGGCGAAACACTTGCACAATTCAAAAATACATACTACCTTTGCAGCGCAAAACCACAGCAGGGTTCCTTGGCCGAGTGGTTAGGCGCCGGTCTGCAAAACCGTTTACAGCAGTTCGAATCTGCTAGGAACCTCAAAAAATCCCGTCCTTTCATCTGAATTGGCGGGATTTTCTTTTATCCCCCTCTGCGGATAAACTTGCCCTCCGCTATCGATTGCGGAATAATATGTTTTTAGTAATTTTGTGGAAGCTATTCCAACACATATCTACCAGTCACACCAAATATGGTATTTCCTGAAAAAATAGAAACTAAAATCGGATTTGACGGCGTAAAATCACAGATAACCCATCGCTGCCATTGTGACGGAGCGCGCTCACGCTGTGCGCAGATGTCATTCATGACCGATTTCAACGCAATAAAAGAGTCGCTTGAAGCCGTAGCCGAGATGGTCGCTGCCAATCACAGCGAAGAGGCGCTCCCTCTGAATGGGCTCCACGACATTGACCAAAGCCTAAGCCTCATAAAAATCCCCGGCACTTTCCTTGAAATAAAGGAGTTAGTAAAAGTAAGGAGGATGATCGGATGCTTTGCGGATGTATCCGCATTTTTCAAGCGCCATACCACCGAAAGCGGCCACACAAACTACACGGTGCTGAAAGAAATCGCGGAACCACTTGATTTCTTGCCGCCGACAATCGCCCGCATGATTGACAGAGCCATCGATGAGGGCACTTCTACCATAAAGGACTCAGCCTCTCCCGCATTAGCAGATATCAGAAGCAGGCTCCGCAGCATGTCAGGGAGAGTCAACTCAATACTCCGCAGGGTGCTTGGTAATGCAATATCCCAAGGGCTTGTCGACCCTGACACAACTCCTTCGATGCGCGACGGCCGCCTGGTGATTCCGGTACCACCGATGAATAAGCGTAAAATACAGGGCATCGTGCATGACGAGTCAGCTTCCGGCAAGACATTGTTCATCGAACCGGCCGAAGTGGTCGAAGCCAACAACCTGACAAGGGAACTTCAGCTGGAGGAACATCGTGAGATAATTCGCATCCTCACCGAGATAGCCGATGAGCTGCGTCCGCACATCCCAGAAATCATGGCGGCAGCTGATGTCACCTATCATCTTGACTTCATCAACGCAAAAGCACTATATGCCGACGCCGTAGGTGGACTGTACCCGCATCTGCATGACGGAGCAGAACTGGAATGGTATCATGCATGCCATCCCGGCCTTAAAATGTCGCTCGAACGCCAAGGTAGAGAAATCGTGCCCATCGACATCTCATTGAACAAAGAGCACCGCATACTGGTGATCTCCGGTCCTAACGCAGGTGGTAAATCTGTATGCCTGAAGACTGTCGGAACTCTTCAATACATGTTGCAGTGCGGCATTCTCCCGCCGGTATATGAAAATTCCCATTTCGGAATATTTCAGGACATATTTGTGGACATAGGTGATGACCAGTCGCTTGAAGATGATCTTTCGACCTACAGCAGCCACTTGCGCAGCATGAAGTTCATGGTCCAGAAAGGCAAATCAGGCACTTTGTTTCTCATAGACGAAATGGGGTCCGGAACAGAACCTCAGATAGGAGGAGCCTTAGCGCAGGCACTACTCGCAAAAATGAATGACAACGGCATGTGGGGCATTGTCACCACTCACTATCAGAACCTTAAGCACTTCGCCGATGAGACCCCAGGCCTTGTGAATGGGTCAATGCTTTATGACAGGCATCTCATGCAGCCTATGTTCAAATTGTCCATAGGCAATCCTGGTAGTTCTTTTGCAGTCGAAATAGCCCGAAAAATAGGCTTACCGGCAGAGATAATAGCCCAAGCTGAAGAGATCGTGGGAAGTGAATATATCAATCTCGACAATTATCTTCTCGACATAACACGCGACAAAAGATATTGGGAAAATAAACGCACGGCGATCAGGCAGAAAGAGAAAAAGCTTGAACAGATGCTTGCCCAATACACAGAAGATGCCGATCAGCTACGCACCCGCCGCCGTGAAATAATAGAAGATGCCCGCAATGAAGCAAAACGCATTCTTGACTCATCAAATGCCACCATCGAGCGTACCATCGCCGACATCAAGAAGGCAAATGCCGAACGCGAACAGACATTGGAGGCACGCAGAAAGCTCAAAGAGGAACGACTTGCCCTTGAGCGGAATGGCAATAACCGCACTGATGACCATTCTCTGCTTGCAAAGGCTCCTAAGAAACATAAAAGCAAGTCAACAGCCGCTGCTCGCACGGCGTCCCCTAAGACTCAGCCCATCGAGGTCGGCACAAATGTAAAGCTTGACGGTGGCGGCACAGTCGGAACCGTCATCGAGATTTCGGGCAAAAATGCAGTGGTGGTGTTCGGCAACCTCAAAACCTCAGTGAAGACCGAACGACTGACCCCTACTAACGCAGCAGCCACTTCCACGAAGAAAGCGACTGTAAGCATGCAGACCATCGACTCAGGTTATGACCGGCAGCTGCAGTTCAAGCAGGAAATCGACGTCCGGGGCATGCGCGCCGACGAGGCCATACAAGCTGTCACATATTTTATCGACGACGCCATCCGTTTCAGCGCTTCACGAGTGCGCATCCTGCATGGAACAGGCACAGGCGCATTACGTCAGTCCATAAGACAATACCTCTCCACCACCCCCGGAATCGCCTCTTATCACGATGAGGATGTACGGTTCGGAGGAGCAGGAATCACCGTCGTGAATCTCAAATAAGATAGCATCATGACTTGTTTTTTACATTTGTTATTCGTAAATTTGCGCATCTATAACTGCAATTTAACAGAATCATCAAAATCATATAAACACTCATCAAATGGCAACCAAACCGTTTAAATATCAGGAAATGTTCCCTCTTGGGCCTGATACCACCGAATATTACAAACTCACGTCTGATTATGTGAAGGTAGAGAATTGGGGTGGTCACGAATTTCTCGTAGTTGACCCCGAAGCACTTACCGTGCTTGCGCGAGCTTGCACACATGACAATGCGTTCATGCTCCGTCGTGAGCACAACGAAATGGTGGCCAAAATCCTCTCTGACCCTGAAGCATCGGAAAACGACAAGTTTGTAGCTCTAACTATGCTGCGCAATGCCGAAGTTGCTGCCAAAGGTCAACTACCATTCTGCCAGGACACCGGCACCGCTATCGTCCATGGCGAAAAGGGCCAGCGTGTGTTCACCGGCTGCGATGACGAAGAAAAACTAAGCAAAGGCGTGTATCTCACCTACACCACTGACAACCTCCGCTACTCGCAGAACGCACCTCTCACAATGTATGACGAAGTCAACACCGGATGCAATCTCCCTGCGCAGATTGACATACATGCCACTGAAGGCGATGAATACAAGTTCCTTTTCGTAGCCAAGGGTGGTGGCTCTGCTAATAAGACATATCTCTATCAGGAAACAAAAGCTATCCTCAACCCCAAGACTCTTGTTCCATTCCTCGTTGAGAAAATGAAGAGTCTGGGCACAGCAGCTTGTCCTCCTTACCACATCGCGTTTGTGATTGGTGGCACATCAGCTGAGAAGAATCTTGAGACTGTCAAGAAAGCCTCAGTAAAATATTATGATTCGCTGCCTGACCATGGCAATGAACTCGGCCACGCGTTCCGCGACCGCGAATTGGAAAAGCAGCTTAAGAAAGAGGCTGAATGCCTTGGCCTTGGCGCTCAGTTTGGTGGTAAATATTTTGCACATGACATACGTGTCATCCGCCTCCCCCGCCACGGAGCATCTTGTCCTGTAGGCCTCGGCGTATCATGTTCGGCCGACCGTAACATCAAAGCTAAGATTAACCGCGAAGGGCTTTGGATCGAGAAACTCGATAGCAATCCAGGCGAACTTATTCCTGAGGAATACCGCAAAAAGGGCGAAGGTGAAGTTGTGAAGATTGACCTTAACCGTCCCATGAGCGAGATTCTGGCTGAACTCACAAAATATCCGGTATCAACACGACTCTCCCTCAACGGCACAATCATTGTCGGACGAGACATTGCCCATGCAAAAATCAAAGAACGTCTTGACCGCGGAGAGCCCATGCCTGAATATCTCAAGAATCATCCCATCTACTATGCAGGACCTGCCAAAACTCCCGAAGGAATGCCTTCAGGTTCGTTTGGTCCCACCACAGCCGGACGTATGGACTCATACGTTGACCAGTTCCAGGCTGCCGGAGGTTCGATGGTTATGATTGCCAAAGGCAACCGCAGCAAGCAGGTGACTGACGCATGCCACAAGCATGGTGGCTTCTATCTCGGATCTATCGGCGGTCCGGCTGCCATTCTGGCTAAGGACAGCATCAAGAAAGTTGAACTCCTTGAGTACCCCGAACTCGGCATGGAAGCTATCTGGAAAATCGAAGTTGAGGATTTCCCTGCGTTTATCCTCGTTGATGACAAGGGTAACGACTTCTTCACCGAGATATCAGAGAAGTGCAAAGGTTGTGGTCTCGCGCCTGAAAAGCACTAAGCCGACCATTGACTCGGATATAACACAGCTAAAGGGAGATGTGGCAAAATATAAAAATTTTGACGCATCTCCCTTATTACTATTGATTTGTTTGGCAATGATATGAGCCGCAACATTTATGACATACGCCGTTGGGGCATAATCCTGTTTCTTCTGCTGTCGATGATAGTGGTGGGAGTGTTTCTTGTCTATTCCGATTCGTTGGTAAAAGATTTGTCGGAACAGGAACGCGACCGAATGCAGATATGGGCCGACGCTACACGCGAGATAGTAAACGCCGGCTCGTGGGACGACAGCGAGTCGGGTGGCTCTAATATGGACTTCCTATTGTCAATAATCGAAGGTAACCGGAACATCCCGGTACTATTGACTGACGATAATGGGAATATAATCATGCACAGAAATTTCAGCCTGCCTGAAAAGCTTGATTCAACCGCACCTTTTTTCATCAGTGAGGCCAACCAGGCATTTCTTCAAAAAAAGCTTGATAAGTTGCGCCACACGCCCAATGTTATCGATATTGACATGGGAAACTCAGGGCCTCAGCATCTTTATTATGAAGATTCCAAACTTCTCCGCAGCCTGAGCTTCTATCCTTATGTCCAGGTCCTGGTGTTACTTGCCTTTGTCCTAATAGTATATTATGCCGTATCATCCACCAAACGGGCTGAACAAAACAAGGTGTGGGTTGGCCTATCAAAAGAGACAGCCCATCAGTTAGGCACCCCTATCTCATCATTGATGGCATGGATGGAAATACTTCGGGAATCGGGAGTTGAACCCGATATGGTTGCCGAAATGGATAAGGACGTTAAGCGACTCTCTACCATAGCGTCACGATTCTCAAAAATCGGATCAAAGCCGTCGATGGAGACTGAGGATGTGAATGATGTTGTCGTAAGATCGGCATCATATATGTCGACCAGAATATCACGGCGCATAAAACTCACCATAACCCCTAACTCGGAACCGCTGCCGGTCAATCTCTCTGCCCCCTTGACAGAGTGGGTCATGGAGAATCTCATAAAGAATGCCGTGGACGCGATGGAAGGAAGCGGAGCGATATCCGTCACTGTGTCAAAAGGGAAAGAACGAGCAGTCATTGATGTAACCGACACCGGCAAGGGTATTCCACGCAAGAATCAGAAAACAATTTTCAATCCCGGCTTCACGACCAAAAGCCGAGGCTGGGGTCTTGGACTCACATTGGCCAAACGTATCATTGAAGAATATCATGGCGGCGCAATATTTGTGAAAAAATCAGAAGTAGGTGTAGGCACCACATTCACTATCGAATTCCCTTTGGCTACGTAAATCCACATGTAATCATCATCACAAAAATATCCCGAATGAAACTTAACGACATCATTAATAAAACTGTTGCCAAACTGGCTCCCCATTATGGCGATAGTGAAGCAAAATGGTTGACACGGACAATTATTGAGCATATCAAAGGTTGGAATCAGGTAGACATCCTGATGAATGGCGACAAAGAACTGTCAGAATTCATAATTGGAAAAATCGACGACGTTGTCACACGCTTACTGAACGACGAACCTGTACAGTACATATTCGGGGACACTTACTGGTATGGGATGACCTTGAAGGTTTCACCTGATGTCTTGATACCTCGACCGGAAACCAGTGAGTTAGTTGATATGATTGTCAAGGACAACAATGCCTCTGACCTTAAAGTGATTGATGTATGTACAGGATCAGGATGCATTGCAGTTGCGCTTGCCAGAAATCTACCTTTCGCGTCGGTAACAGGAATCGACATATCATCAAAAGCATTAGCTATCGCCAAGGAAAACGCCGAGATTCAAAAAGCAAAAGTTAAATTGCTTCAGCAGGATATACTGGATGAGACCTACAGTTTACCTTCAGGTCTTGATATCATTGTCTCCAACCCTCCTTACATAGCTGAGAACGAAAAAAGGTCGATGGATGCCAATGTCATAGACCATGAGCCTTCAATTGCACTCTTCGTTCCTGATGATGACCCTCTGAAATTCTATAAACGCATATCTGATTTGTCAATGGCATCATTGAATGACAACGGGAAATTATATTACGAAATCAACCCTCTCTATGCCACTGACCTGACTGAAATGATGTCACATCAAGGATGGACTGACATACAGTTATTCAAAGATATACATGGGAAAAACAGATTTTTGAGAGCTATAAAATAACACAGACATGAAACCTCGGCAACCACTCACGTTAGAGAACGCATTGTCACGTGCGGCCGCGCTATGCGCGCGCTGCGAACAGTGTACTCCTGACTTAATAAAAAAACTTACAGCATGGGGGTTGACACAAACAGATGTCAAGAAAGTGATAGCGGAACTCGAGCGGTTACGCTTTGTTGATGACAGCCGTTTCGCTAAAGCATACGCACATGACAAGCTTCACTTCAGTGGTTGGGGACGGAGAAAGATAACACAAGGGTTATGGGCAAAACGTCTACAGCGGGACATCATCGATGAAGCTTGTGATGACTTTGAAGAGGAGGAATATCATGACATTGCACTTAAGGTCATAGCTAATAAGGCCGGCTCGCTCAAAGAGGAACCCCACTCGTATGAATGGCGTGCGAAGTTATTCAGATTTGGAGTCATGAGGGGATTTGAATCATCCCTGGTGTCAGAAATCATCAAACACGAAATCCGCAAGGATGACGCCGATGAAGAGTAAAATCCTGAACAGTATCACTCGTTGGTTCTCGGATCTGTTTGACCTTTTTGTCCCGAGACTATGCACGGTGTGTCACAAGCCATTAATCGATGGAGAGGATATCATGTGTCTCAACTGTCTCCTGGACTTTCCGCGCACCCATCTCTACCGCACACAGCCAAATGAGATTCATGAACGGCTCATCTCGCTAAAATTTCCTATCGAGAAAGCGTCGTCACTATACTGGTACTATCGCGATAATGTTTACGCAGCTCTAATCCATGACTCGAAGTATCGCCATAGGCCTAAAGTAGCTGTAGCTCTTACTGAAATGCATGTGAATGAGCTAATTCCAACCGGATTTTTCGATGACATCGACTGTATCGAGTTTGTCCCTATGCATTGGTCAAAACAATTGCTGCGAGGATATAATCAATCGGAAATAATAGCCGAGACAGTCAGCGGTCTTACCGGTATCCCGGTAAGTAACCATCTGAAAGCGAGGGCTCATAAATCGCAGACACGCAAAGGAATGGCGGACAGAAAGCACAATGTGACATCAAGATATTACATCGAATCTCCTGAGGATCTTGATGGTAAGCACATACTGGTTATAGACGATGTGATCACCACCGGAGCTACCATGTATGCCTGCCTTGAAACTATCCATAATGAGTCGCAAGGGAGTAGGTTCAGCGTATTCTCACTTGCCCTGACACATTTGCGATAATATCCATAAACTCCCATTATTGACCAATGGATAGTCTTTTATGGCAATAAATGAAGAATAAACCGCCAATCTTTCGCCTACTAATAGTCTTTGAGACGTCTGAAATAAGAATAAAAATATGTAATTTTGCACACATGTTTCGGCTATGGCGCATATCAGTATGTATTATTGTCATGACATTTGCTTCACATGGGCAAGTCATGGCATTGACTTCTGATAGCGATACTGTGGCGGAACCGAAACGGAATATTGTTGAAAAATTCCTTCATTATTTCCAATCATCCAACAAGAAAGCCATTACTTCACGGCCAGATTTCTCAGTAATCGGAGGGCCTCATTATTCAAGTGAGAAAGGGCTCGGTTTAGGAATTGTGGTGGGTGGACTCTATTCCACATGTCCATCTGACTCACTGTTGCCGGTCTCTAACATATCTTTAGTCGGAAATATAGCCACCAAAGGATTCTATATGCTTGGCCTGAGAGGTGTGCATGTCTATCCTGATAATGCCCGGCGAATAAACTATGATTTGTCATTCGAACTGTTTTCCACCTATTTTTGGGGGATAGGATATGATTGGGGAAATGACAACAAAAATAAGGTGAAGTACAATCAGCTGAAACTGCGTTTTACGGCAGACTATGAATGGAGACTTGCTCCAAAATTGTATGTAGGCCCTGCCACAAACATAGTCTATATTCGTGCTAATGACTTAGCATGGGATGTGCCGTGGCAAGGCGAAGCCTTAGGTCATGCCTCGGTCGGTGTGGGCGGACGTATTCAATATGACACCCGCGACAACCTAACCGCCCCTAATACCGGAATGCTTTTAGAGGCCATACAGCTTTTCTATCCTCGTTTCACCGGCAACGGGATCTATTCATTCAGTTCTTTTGAGATTGGTGGCAATTTCTATACCCCTATATGGAAAGGCGGCATATTAGCCATGCGCGCCCATGGGCTATTCACCACCGGGAAAACGCCATGGGGCATGCTCCCTACAATCGGAGGGGGGACTATACGCAGCTATTACGAAGGGCGCTATCGCGATAAAAACGAAATTGATATCACAGTGGAATTGCGTCAACACGTATGGCGCAGAAGCGGTATTGTAATATGGGCCGGAGGTGCTTCCGTATTTCCTAAAATAAGTGAAATGCGCTCCAAAGAGCTCCTGCCGGACTTTGGCTTCGGTTATCGTTGGGAATTTAAGCAAAATTGCAACGTGAGGATTGACTTAGGATTCGGCAAACATTCTACCGGTTTTCTTTTCGGCCTCAATGAAGCCTTCTAAGATTAATGTTCAAACTGAGTGACTTGTTTTTTGATATTGATATGGGAAAAAAGTTTGTTTTCTATTTCTTTCTCCTTTCTCTCATAATCCCCAATGTGGCCCTATCCGTCACTGAACCATTTTCTGTAATTGGGGCTATTGCAAATGTGGTACTTCCGGCTGGAATCATCTATCTTTTGCTGACTCTTTCACCGAAACTCGGAAAATCAATTTGGCTAATGTTTCCATTGGTTTTTCTGGCGGCATTCCAGATAGTACTTTTAGACCTGTATGGACGAAGTATCATCGCTGTTGACATGTTTCTTAATCTTGTCACCACCAATGCCACGGAGGTTTCGGAATTGCTTGGAAACATGCTTCCGACATTAGCTCTGGTATTCATTCTATATCTTCCGACATTAATTATGGGTGTGATTTATATACGCCGACATGTCAGATTGCCACAGACATTCCTGAAAAAGAACAGGGCCATAGCATCAATCCTTACTGCTATCGGAGCAATTATTCTTATTATAAGTTGTATCTTCCCGCAGGGCAACCGTTTTGTTATATACCAGGATCTCTATCCGGTAAATGTGATTTATAACATATATCTTGCATACGACCGCACGGTCAGGACTGCCAGATATGCAGAGACCTCAGCGGCATTCACTTATGACGCCAAGTCATCCCATGACATCGAGGCAAGAGAACTATACATATTAATTATCGGTGAAACGTCACGTGCTGAAAACTGGCAGTTGGCCGGGTATGACAAAAAGACTAATCCGTACCTCTCCGACCGCAACGACATATTTTTCGGACGGAAGGCCATAAGTGAGAGCAATACAACCCACAAGAGTGTGCCAATGCTAATAAGTCCGGCCGAGGCATGCACATTCGACTCTACGATTTATAATGTAAAAAGTCTGATCACCGCCTTTAAAGAAGCGGGGTATACCACAGCCTTCATCTCCAATCAGCGTTATAACCATTCATTTATTGATTTCTTCGCCAACGAAAGTGATTCGGTCATATTCATAAAGGAACTCCCTTCTTCTCCTTTCGGGAGCAATTACTATGATGCGGATTTGCTTCCATACATAGATAAAATCATCGAGCAACACAAGCGCAAGCAGCTGATTGTGGTACATACTTACGGCTCTCACTTCAACTATCGTGACAGATACGGAAAGACTGACCGTGTGTTCCTCCCTGATGATTACGAAGAGGCCACAAAAGCAAACAGGGAGAAGCTGATCAATGCCTACGATAACACCATCGTAGCTACCGACCGCTTTATCAACTCCTGTATTGAACGTGTTGACACTGCGTCTTCATTTCTGGGGGCCGTGTTATATACATCTGACCATGGCGAAGATATTTTTGATGACGGAAGCGGAAGATTTCTCCATGCTTCTCCCCTTCCGACCATCCATCAAATACATGTGCCATTCTTAATATGGGTTTCAAACGGATACAGAGCTGCATTCCCAAATAGGGTCGAGACTCTCTCCACGAATATAAACGAACTGATATCAACTTCTCGCTCATACTGCCCAACTGCCATCCAAATTGCCGGTATAACCACTTCAAAAATTGACACTACGGCATCATTAATTTCGAGAGGTTACACACCACGCGAACAACTCTATCTTACTGATCATAATACGCCGGTAGAACTCAAATCAATTCTATAAAGTCTTGCCGCATTTGGTATCACATTCCTCGGAGCCATATATTTCTGTTGAATGTATGTGGTGTAGAACTTTAATCTGTGAGGTTCTATTGGAGTCCATTTACTGATGAATACTGCTGGGGTGCCATAAGCTGTGTGACAGTCTAATTTTGTGGATAGATAATACTTGGGACCCGCTTACTCAGATATGGCGTTGTTGCTTTGGCAGGCTTTTACAACAAATTATATGGTTGGATTATTTCTCCTGCAACTGCGGATCTGGATTTTCGTTCCGGCCCTTGATTGAATCCTGCTCTGACGGTGACAATGCAGGTTCTTGCTGGCGATCTTCATCCGTTGGCTTGGATGACGGCTTCTTCTTGCGTCGTAGGAATGAGAAGAAGTTGTCGAAATCACGCTTAAACACTAATCCTACACCCTGAGTAGTCAAAGCGCTCTTCAGATAATAGTTTTGGTCATTATAACGATTGTAGGCTTTCAATTGGATTGTGCCGGCACGATTAAGCAGGTAGCGAATATCAAAATCGCCAATAAAACTATTGTTGTTCAATGATTTATCACGATAGCCGAAATTGCCATTGAAAAGAAGCCTGTTGTTAAGGAGATGGCTTGACAGAGCCACATCCACCTCCACGTCCGAAAAGTCGCCACGGTCACTGCGTATGGTCGGGGCGATACTCCAGTTATCGCTCAATTGACCCAACATAGAACTCAGGCGTGACGAGAGTGTAGATGACGCGACAGACACAAGTTCATTTCCGTGGGTGGTCGACATATAGTCCGGAGTATAGAACCTGTTGAGAGCCAACAGATATATAATCTGACGATTCATCATCTCCTCGGTGGAGACAATCGAACGGACCTTGCGGTAAGTATCGCGTGTTAATGTCGGGAATTCAAGGTCAAAAGATATGTCGGGCTGACGCATATCGCCACGAACCATCAACAAAGCATTCACCGGCACATTAGTGCGGTTAAGTTCCCTATCCTCAAGGAATGATTCGTCGAGGTCGCTCAAATTGGCATTTACTGTATATGAAGCCTCTATGTTAAGCTGAGCCGCGTACGGATCACCGAGGAAAGATATGCGGCTACCTTCACGAATTGTGAAGTCCTTGATAATAATGTCCTGAAGGGTGAAGTTATAAGAACCTCTATCGAGAGTATAATCCCCATACATGCGTAAATCACCATCAGAATTATAGGTCATGCGCAAATGTCCCGATCCGTTGGCTACAATCTTGTCGCCACCAACCGGGTCCATGATAAGATTCATCGTAGCAGCAGGTGTGATATCGACATTAAACTCCATAGCATACAGCGATGGTGCTCCCTCCTCCTGCTTTTTAATCCGTTCGCGTAGCTGTCGGACGATCAGTGGTGGAGCGTTGAGAGCAGCTATTGAATCCTTGCGGGCAGCATCCCTGTCGCGGAATGTAATGAAGTCGTATTCGGTGGCATTCTCCGCATCGCTAAGCACAAATGTAAACGTCGACTTGGCAGCGGTGGACATGGAAACATTGATGTCAACCTTCCCGGGTTCACCAGTGACCACAGCTCCTCCATTGCCGAAAATTCGACCATACCAAGGATCCTCCGTCGTATTTTCACCAACATCATATACCAACAGGTCCTTAGCTTTAGTAACATTAAACTTAAAGGCAGGATCATGGAAATATCTATGCTTGACATATCCGCTGAGGCTCGCCGTGTGTCCGTAAGGATCTTTCAGAACAACATCCTCAAACTTAATCAATCCCGGAGTGATATGAATCGAATCAGTGGTTGTATAAGTTACATTTGTGAAATCGAGCTTCATGTTAAGATCCTTCACAAATATATCACCTGTCATATCCAAATCTTTAAACGTGCCGAAGAGATGTGCATCACCCGACACCTCTCCTGATATCTGCGAGGTGAATGCCGACATGAACGGCAACATGAATCCGACCGGAGCTTTACGTGCCGAAAATTTGAAGTCAAGCTCCTCGGTAAACGGTTTGATAAAACCATTAATCAAAGATTCTCCCCCATTTGCCTGAGAGATGACGGCATCAATGGTTATAGATTTTGTCTCGTTATGCCATGCGCTGCGGATGTCACCATCACCCATCTCACAGAAGTTATATTTCAGACCTTTCACATTGAGACGCGGGGTGTAGAGCACCGGTTCCTTTGACAACAACGCCGAGCCATAAAAATCGCCGGTGGCCTGTCCACCAAACATGACAGCATCACCGATGTTAAGTGTCTCAAAAATATAATCGAGATCAATGTCATGGAGCGACACCACAAGGCGGTCAGTCGAGTCGGCCGCGGCAATACCATTTATACCCAGATATTGTTTGCCTCTGTAGCCTCCGAGATTCTTAACATCAATGCGGCCTGGAGCCACCATGATATCCGCCCTGTTTACATTCCACACCGAATCATTAAATATCATGTGGGTGGGGATGACCTGAACCGATGTCAGCAATGTCCCACTTACATCACGCCTGAAAATGGAGTTGAAGTCAAAATCGCCACTAAACTCCTCCTTACGATCAATCTTCCATCTGATACCGGTGTAAATCGAATCAGCTTCTCCCTGGGATTTAAGACGTAGATCAAGCATGCCATTCTTGGTCGGGAATGAAGTGTGAGCGGTAAGGACGGAATTCTTGTCATGCGAATTAACTATAGCTGACAGAGATGTCCCTTCCACCAGTTTATCCTTTTTACGCAGATATGGAGCATCAAGATTCATCGTCAATAATCCGGCATCAGCATCAGCTGTGGCATGGACGGTTGCGGGATAAATCACATCAATCGGCAAATTGAAGAAGCGCGACAACACCGAGTCCTCCTTGATAGTCATATCAAACGCAAAATCAGAACCGCAGTTCTCATACTCCTTTCGAGGGGGCAGCAATGAGGGATAAACAGTGTTGACAATCCCAAGCACGTCCTCAGCAAGATGACGATATGTGAACGTACCGGTCAGATCAGCATCCAGATGTTCACTGCGCACAGTCACTGAACGGACAGAATCGACCTCAGCAGCCTCAATGTCAATTTGAGACAATCTCAGCTCCTTGTCCTCCGGATTACCAAAATACACATCGCTGATTTTCACCCAACCTTCAACATCATCGATGTTACGTCCCTTGAGCGAGGCATCGGTCTCGAATGCGAGAGCATAGCCGGAATATTTCCCTTGCACAAAGGGAGCGAGAAGCAGATGACGCACATCGACAAAAAACTCAGTGGCCGGATTGTCGGCATGCAAATCGGCACCTCCGGTCAAAGAGAAATCCAGGAGAGATGAATGGGATGCGACCTCACCTTCCACACGCTGCCCGAGGAATGTGGCAAGCGCTGAGATATCGGTAAAATGGAAACCTTTCCAGACGACAGCAGGTATTGACAATTGAGCCGTACCGTCGATTGCACCTTTTTTACCCAATGCCAAATCGACATGCGCATCAAAACTGATATCAGTAAGCTGAGATAACGCAGGAAGCAACCCCGAAGGATTAAATGATTCGGTGACAGCCACACCGTCAATCTTCATCGGTGCACCGGCCGATGCACGAAACAAGCCGCAATCAATGTCTATGTTGCCACAATCAGTGTCAATCGAGCCATTGAAATCCAGACCCTTGGGAGAACCTGACAAATCACCAAGCAGATTCACTGTCCCGAGCCCGGAAAACGGCAACAATTTCGGATATAACGAATTAAGAGGATTAACAGGATCGGTCAAATAGGAAAGCAAGCCCGGGACACTGATATTCACATTTATTCTTTTGAAATCAAATGTTAATTCCTGGCCTCCTTTGGTCACATTGGTAAGCAGTCCATGTCCGCTCACCCATGTGTCATGATCCACTACCGACACATCAAAACGATTAATCTCCAGGCTGTCAATTGAACCCTCGACATCCAGATTCACATCAACACGTGCATCCTGATTACGAAATGCAGGTATGACAGACTCCAGGTCGGACAGTGTAACATAACTGTCAGGGAGAGTGGCTAACGGCGACTCCAATGCTTCGGACAATGAGAATCCGGGAGCCAAAGGCGATGATATCGTCAAATCAGCAAGCGCGATGTGACTGTTAGGAAGAGAGAGGGAGAAATCATTAAGATGTGCAAGTTTTTTACCTACCGTCACAGCCGCTGAGAGTTCGCTCAGCACGAGGCCGGATTTCTCAACCGCCCCCATACGGCGCAATTCCACATTAAAGAAATCATTGGATATACGCGGAGCCCGCAAATCGGCACGGATATCAGAAATCCTTAGATGGTTGGGATCAAACACATCGTCATCCTTGTCAGGAGCAGCTAAAACATCATAGCAAACCTCCGACTGACGTATCACGACCAAATTAACAGCCAAATCAAATTTTGAAGGCCCTTTATCATCTTTTTTCTTAAACCGGTCGATGATGGGCTGTATATTCAATGGACTGCCGACAGAGTCACGATAAAGATTCAGATCAAGATTCAGAATTTCGGCATAGGAAATCACAATCCTGTCGTCACCAAAGAGTGTTTCCCAAAGGTTTATTCCGGCGCCAAGGTGACCGACACGGAGTGCTTCGACTCCGTTGCTGTCATCAATACTGACATCTTTAAGCACTAAACGATTGAACGGAGAAAAGGCCACACTGCCAATACGGACCTCCGATCCCAAAAGATTGGTTAGTTCGCTTTCAGCACGCTTGCCAGCTGCTTGTTGCACGCCAGGGAATGACAGCACTATATACAGGATTGCCGGTATTGCCACGGGCAACACCAGCAACGTCACGATGACAAACCGTAATATCCTGTAAAAAGTCTTCAAACGAATGAATGATGAATCAAAGGAGACGTGCTATCTCTGAATCAAGGGTGTTAATGTCAGTGACACGGCTGACAAGTTCACCGTTGCGGTTGAAGAGGAATATAGTCGGGATAGAGACGACATTGTATTTATTCAGGACTTCACCTCCGTCGGCGATGTTATTAAGCACGGTAATCCACGGAAGATTCTTTGCGGTCTGTTTCCAAGTGTATTCATCATTGTCCACTGAAACCTGATATATCTCCAGGCCCTGCTGATGATATTTTTCATAGACCTTATTAAGGGCAACATTGAATGCAGGAGAATCCTCGGCAGTATAAGCAGTGAAGTTAAGGAGTACAACTTTTCCGCTTTCAGTAAGTTCGAGAAGCGAGTGAGCCTTACCTGCATTGTCAAAAAGATTGATTTCGAAAGCCTTCACTTCACTTGCCACAAGCTGATTGGACGAAGTGGATGATGATGGACGGTTGTCGAGGTAAAGACGCTTCAGATAACCTGTGCGAGGGTCGGAAGGACGCTTTTCAGAGAAAGCATTAGCCACCGCACCGATAAGACGCAAGTCCTCTTTGACGGCAGGATTAAACAACGGTTTACCATCCACTTTTTTACTGATGATATAATATGTCACTATACCGGCAGGGTCGGCAAGAAGCATCTGTCCGAGCTGTCGCTTGAGATTCTGATTAGTTATAACAGCATCGCCGTTAGCCACAAGCATACTGTCGACTCTGAAAAGGTTGAGTGCCTGAGGGGTGCCCTTGATGGTATGCGTGCCAGCAATGTCTGGTGCATCAGCAGTGATCGTAACAGTCTCGATGCTGTCAATAGGAAAATAGATTGAGTTATCCCCTACTCTAAGTCGATAAATATCAGGATAGCCCTGCGCTTCATGAGAATATTTGAACGAACCGTCAGAAGAGATATCGAGAGTATCCATAGGATACCAATAGCCCTGGTTGCTACCTTCAAGCACCACAATGTCAGAGTCAGCCAACCCTGAAATCTTACCGTCGATGTGCCACTTGTCGCCACCTCCACATGAGGTCATAATTGCCATGGCGCTGACGCCACAGGCCATAAGTATTTTTTTCATACGTTGAGTTTGTTGTCGTTTTCTTGGTTTTACCTTGCTAAGGCTGTCAGATTTTAAAGTGCAAATTTAGCATATTTCCCTTTAAAAGGCAAGAAACCGCCATTCAAGATTATTTTTCATCAGGGAAAAGAAGCAATCTGTCTCTTTCAGCAGCCTCATTTACGACATCAAATGGCACAAACTGCCAATTTTTGGTCACCTCAGGGGTGATATGGCCACGCTTCTCAACAGCTTTGATCAGATAATAGCGCAAATCCTTATCAGTAGAGGCGATAATACGTGATGTAAGTTCATCATGCGGAATTCCGGCACCTTCGGTAAGCAGGTTGCCACCGCCATTACCACGGTAAGAATTGATGGCCACACGATAAGTTCTGTCCATGTCGAACGGAGTACCGTCGGCCATTGACAAAATGGTGATTTTCTCACCGCGAGGTTTTGTCACATCAACTTGATAGTTTATTCCGGCAGCCGAGTCAAAGTTGTATGATGGATTATGAAGTTTGGCATAGTCACCTTTGGCCGGCGCGCCATCGGCAAATAGTAATAAGTGATCCTCGGGGGATTGCATCTGTGAGGTCCATAATGAATAGCTCATTTCAAGATAATCCTTGATTTCATGTCCAGTCATAGCCATGGTGTAGAGCATATTTTCATACTTATAGAGCGTGAACATATCGCTCATGAGCAAATCGCCTTTACGGATGATAGCATCAAATGACAATGGAGCCGCGAATGAGATTTCTGCGTCGGCAATCTCCAACTGGAGGTCATGAAGCAACTGCATGAAAGCCGAAGGCCCGAAATAGGCATCACGCACCGAAAAGTCACCTTCGGCCTCACCTATTTTCCTGGTCACGAAATCCTCAATGACACGACGCTCCGGCTCAAAATTGGCAATAAAACCGGAATCAGGCTGTAAATCATTTACTGACACTATTCGGCCTGATATCTTTTTATCAACTACCTTTCCATCCTGCTTGACAATCATGACATCAGTTTCCGCGATATTGTTGGCATTGTTGGCCGGATTAAGCACCAATGGTCTTTGGCCTGATTGGGAGTTATACACTTGATGATCATGTCCCATAAATATGATATCGAACCCCGGGACTTGTTCAGCCACAAGCAATGAAGCATTCTCACGCCACTCGCCTGTCATACGCGATGAGTCATGTCCGGAATGGAAAAGGCCGATCAGGACATCGGGGTTCTCTTTTTCACGGATAATGGGAACCCATTTTGCCGCCGATTCCACCATATCCTCAAACGCCATACCCTTCCAGATATTTTCGGGGAGCCAAGCCGGAATGGCAGGAGTAAGGAGACCGAGGACTGCAAATTTGACACCATTACGCTCTATCACCGTATATGGTTGGAAATATGGTTGGCCTGTTGCTTTGTCAATTACATTTGCTGCCAGCAATGGAATCGGTGCTAATGTGGAACGGTAACGATCATATACCGCATGACCGGTCTCCACATCATGATTGCCGATGGTCTCGGCATCATAGGACAGATAATCAAGCATCCTGGCCACCAAATGAGGCGATACGGTATCGATAAAATTATAATAATATGCCGTAGGCTGTCCTTGAAGGATGTCGCCATTATCAAGCAAAATAACGTTGTCGTCACCTATAGAGTCACGGATTGACTTAACCTTAGTGGCTATCCGGGCCAACGAGCCGTCAGCGGGTTTCAAAGTGATGAAATTGTAGGGATAGAAGTTCCCATGGATATCTGTGGTGGCTAATATTTTGAAATTAACCTCCTCTGCACTTCCTGAAGGAGTGCAAAGGAGGGTAGATGCCATTGTCATTGCAAAAACGATTGGTTTAAGTTTCATTATCAATTATCTATATGATTAATTTCAATTAAGGATTTGGTCCGGTGTACAAGGCCCTTACTTTTCCTACCGGAAGTGAGCCTTCCACCTTCAGCGGGATACGCTGGGCATCCTTGGATATCCATCCCGAAATCGGCTGCGAACTCTCAACCCCCTTCCTGGTAAATGTGAAGTTGATATAATACGTATCATATTCATGACCATTCAGTGTCACGGTCTGTTCGCCTTGATATGTAATTTTGAGTAACTCTTTCTTGGATCCCGAGAATATGTTCACTGTGACGCTCTGACCTTTCGTCATATTATCGAAGTCGAGCGTGCGCAAATAGAAAAATGAGCTGAGCATGTCGACAGTCATACCCTGTCCCTCGAGTCGGAGAGTGGATGATGTGATTGGTGCACCTTTTGAAGCCTGCTTGTAGCGGATGGCATCGGCCGTGAACGTGTTACCGCTGTGTGTAAACGTCAGCACATCTTTCTTATATTTCCCTGCTTCATGGGCAATATATGTATATTTTACAGGATATAGCCCCTGTTTTGTCATTGTGGTGTAAAGAGTGTCGCGCAACATGTAAATACTGTTGGCCCAAGGTGCATTTTCGGCATATACTGCAGCCTTATAGTAATCGCCGTCATTGCGTAAAGTCATCGTGGCATAGCCCGCCACTTTGTTGATGAATCCCCATTTGTAAATCACGTCATAAGTAAGGGTCTCATCGAGCAATGGGACTACTGACTGAGCGTTTGAGGCCAAAGGCACGAGCATCAGCAACGAAGCTATAGTGCTAATAATTTTTCTTTTCATAGTTGGTTGGTGAGTTATAATTCATTCATGGGACAGTTCCCTGAATGGTAAAATCGAGCGGTAGGACTGCTCAATCCGCTTATTGCGCCAGCATTTACGGCACACAGCGATGTAACGGTCGTCGCCGCCTATCTCCACCTGTTCTCCCTCTTCCACAAAATCACCGTTACGGTCTATTCGGGCATTTATGATTGTCTTACGGCCACAAGTGCAGGTTGATTTGATTTCATCAATCGTGTCTGCAATCTCAAAAAGCCTCCGGGAGCCTTCGAAAAGGTGGCTCTGGAAATCAGTACGTAAACCGTAGCATATCACATTGCTGCCGAAATCATCTACGACTCTTGATAGTTGGTCGACCTGGTCAGGAGTGAGAAACTGAGCCTCATCGACCAAAAACCAATCAATCACGGCTAAAGACTCCTCAAAGAGGTGCTGAGCCATCTCGTAGAGATCGGTTTCGTGATATATCCATTTACATTCACGCTCAATGCCGATTCTTGATTTTATGACGTTGGTTGCTTCCCGAGTGTCGACTATGGGCTTGAGACACACGTACTTCATGTTGCGTTCTTCAAAATTATAGGCTGTGGTAAGAAGCAGGGCTGTCTTAGCAGAACCCATAGTGCCATATCGGAAATATAATTTACCTTTTCTGTTCATTGTTTTAGTTCGTAGGGTGGAGATTTACAATTCACAGGCAAAGGTAGAAAATTTTTTCTTAATTCGAATCACCCTGTCGGGTCAAGACGTAATCTGTTTTTCCTATTTCAAATTTCAGGATGGGACCTTTTATTTTCACATCGTCAAGACGCCTTACAGAAGCATAACGGATCACCAGTGCCTGGCTTAAACCTTGCGAAAGGTTGGCACAAACCTGCGGCCGTAGTGAATCAATGTCAGGGGAATCGGCGCCGGAAAGCACATTGGTATTTACCATTATAGCTTCAGGATCCACCTCGACCTTCAACGTCTCGGGTTTCAACATCACAGCCACTTCGTCGTCGTCAATCACATTCCATGTGCCTTCGATCGAGGATTTGGCAGCTGCAGTCAGGGTTATAGGCTCGATAAGACTGCCATTGCTCACCACCTGTGTGGTTGAGGATATCATACCTGTAATAAGTATATCGCCCCCACGTAATGACTTCTGTTGAGTGTCAGGATTTGAAACGATAGTGTAATTTTCAATAATCGTGGCGGTTATGGCCGAGTTGTCGGTGAAATTCTCAGGCGTTCCGGCCCAGGTGCCGGGAAGTTCTTTGGCCAATCGGGCGGTATCATCACACGACGTCACCGAAAGCAGGGTAGCCAAACCAAGCAGATAGTAGAATCCTTTCATGACTGTAAATTATTATTAACTATTTTTCAAGATAAACACCTATCAGTGAAAATATGTTTCACAATCAAGAAAAAATGTCTAAATTTGCGTCCAAACGAACAAAACCCACTTTTTTGTATTGTGAGCATCAATAAGGTCATTTTAATAGGAAACGTCGGGAAAGACCCCGAGATAAGATATGTCGAGACTCGTCCTATAGCCTCATTCTCGCTGGCGACTAATGAAAGGGAGCGGGCTTTGGCTGACGGGACAAAAGTGCCTGAGCGCACTGAATGGCACAATATCATAATGTGGGACCGCAATGCGGAATTTGCGGAAAAATATATCCGCAAGGGAGCCAGGCTATATATAGAAGGAAAAATACGCTACAGGATGTGGGAGGACCGCAATGCCATAAAGAGGAATGTGACTGAAATATATGTCGACACATTTGAAATGCTCGGCAACAAGTAACAGCTCAGCATCTCTTCTTATGGCGTGAATCTACTGGATTACGTTCAGAAAAGTGACGGATAATCCATCTTCACCTTACTATTAGAATTCTGGCCATGGCATGCGAAGGCCGGTTGGAGATTTTCGGACTTAAATATAAGATTGTGGCTTTGCACCCACCCCTGAGTACTATTGCGCAACCGCAAAGTAAGGATTCCCTCTGATTGGGTTGCCGATTTTATCTTTCTAAACACTTCGCCAAGTGAAGCCACTCCACTAAGGCAAGTGGAAAAAATGGTTGCACCACCTTTGATGGCTGTAACATAAAGCAGGTCTGTACGATTTATAGCGGTCATAATCATCAAATAGTTAAGAGGTTTAATTTCACGATACAAAGGTAAAACCGACAATGGGCAATAATCAGGCACACGTATCACAACATTAGTTAAAACAGCTTTTGTTTTTCTCGTAATTTTAGGATTTTAATTCCACAAGCACACTTTATAAAGAACTGATTGAAAAAACCACTTGTTATAAGTGTAATCTGTCAGTTATTTATGAAAGCTATAATCCACGTTTTAACTATTTGCAGCGCTGTGATTGCCTCTGGTATGAGTGTAAAAGCGCAAGCACCCGACTATCTCAACCGCCCGATGCCGGAAAGATGGGAGTATACCACTGACGTCCAACAAACTTTGCCGTCAGATGACAAATGGTGGACTCTGTTTGAGGACGCACCTCTCGACACATTGATTTCCACGGTGATTGACAATAATTACAACCTACGTACGGCATACCACCGTATGGAGATAGCACGTCAGACAATTAGCCAGGCGGCCGCCCAGTATTACCCCACGTTCTCTGCCAGTGCGGGATACACCAACAGCCGATCTGCCGGAGCAATCCGAAACAGCGACACACCGTCGTCCAATTCAAGCTATTTTTCACTTGGGGTCGACATGAACTGGGAGATAGACCTATTCGGCAAAATTTCATCACAGGTGAAAAATAAGAAGGCTCTTTACAACGCTTCTAAAGCCGACTATACAGCCACTATGGTTAGTCTCACAGCACAGGCAACCACATATTATATCAATCTACGCACGCTTCAAAACAAACTTGCCATAGCCCGGGAACATATTGAATCGCAGGGTAAGGTGGTGAAGATAACAGAAGCCCGCTATGAGGCCGGACTCGTGTCAAAACTCGACGTGGCACAGGCAAAAACCATCTATTGCTCAACAGAAGTCACCATTCCGCAGCTCGAATATTCCATCCGTGAGACCATAAATGCCATAGCAATCCTGATGGGTGTATATCCCTCCGAGGTCCCCGCAAGCATAACGGAACCACGACAGCAACCGGCCTACACACATCTCGTAGCCACCGGTGTCCCCATGAATCTCCTTCGACGTCGGCCTGACATCATGGAGGCGGAATATCAACTTGCCGCCTACGCAGCGCAACTCGGAATAGCCAAGAAGGACTTCCTGCCAACTCTCTCGCTACAAGGTTCCGTAGGTGTGGCCGCCCACAAGATGGGCGATATGTTCAAGAAGAACAGTTTTGAATACTCCATAGCCCCTACCCTCTCATGGACCATGTTTGATGGCTTCGCACGCAAATATGCCGTCGCAGAAGCAAAGGAACAGATGCAGATTGGGATAGACAACTACAACCTGACAGTGATGACAGCCGTGCAGGAGGTGGATAATGCACTGAAAGCCTACTTCACCACCCTTGAAACCATTGACAGATACGTTGAGGGATTCGGCTATAGCAAGGAGGCGTTTGATCTTTCAATCGACCAATACACGCAAGGCTTATCTCCATTCACCAACGTTGTTAATGCGCAAATCGACTGGCTTAACTATGCCACTTCAATGGCAGAAGCGCGCGGCAATGCCCTTCAAGCCCTCATAAGTCTCTACAAAGCACTTGGAGGCTCGCCAACAGAATAAAAAAATAAGTTTCTTACCGAAATAAACTTACAGCTATGAATATAAATTCGACACTCAAAGGGATGGTCATAGCAGCAGTTGGCATTAACTGCCTTAGCTGTGACAGCGATAAAAAATCTAAAGCATCGGCCGACAACGAGGTTGAGACCATCGACGTGGCATATCCTGAACAAGACTCCATTTTGATCACATATAGCTATCCCGGATACCTGACAGCCAAAAGTGCGATTGACGTGGTGGGCCGAGTCAACGGACAACTGTTGTCGCAGAACTACAACAACGGCGACAAGGTGGCTAAAGGAGCGGTCCTGTTCCGCATAGAAGATACGAAATATCGGGATGCAGTCCAACAAGCCGCCGCAGCCCTTGCTACAGCCAAGAGCAATTACGAATATGCTCAGACGCATTACGAAGCAGTGAAAAAAGCTTTTGCGAGCGATGCAGTGTCAAGGATGGAAGTGGCACAGGCTGAAAACAGCCTCCACCAGGCAGAGGCTGACATAAAGAATGCCACTGCCTCGCTTGAATCAGCAGAGAAAATGCTAAGTTACTGCACGGTCACTGCCCCAATTGCAGGTGAAGTATCAGCTAACAAACTCAGCGCCGGAGCATACGTGGGTGGCGAAGGTTCGCCGGTCACACTGGCAACCGTATACGACAACACAACCATGACCGCCAATTTCTTTATTGAGGATGAGAAATACCTTCAGTTGCTAAAGGTAAATGACCCGATGAATAATCCTCAGTTCAAGGCGGTGGAAATGGAGTTTAACGACACTTTGCCACACCGTTACACCGGCGAGCTGTCATATCTTGCGCCGGCTCTTAACAAATCGACAGGGACAATGGAGCTCCGGTGTCGTATACAGAATCCATACGGAGAATTAAAAGCAGGAATGTACGTAAAGATAAAACTCCCCTATGGGACTGACACTAATGCGATACTTGTCAAAGATTCATCAATAGGTTCCGACCAGCTTGGCAAATATCTATACGTGGTCAATGACTCAAACCGTGTAGTGTACACACCTATTAAAACAGGCGACTTATATCAGGATTCTATGCGTGTGGTCATTTCCGGTCTTTCGCCTAAGAGCCGATATGTCACAAAGGCTCTTCTTAAAGTCAAGAACGGAATGACAGTGAATCCGAAGGTGGTAAAATAAATACTAACCTAAACAAGAGTAGACCAGTATGTTTTCAAGATTTTTCATAGATCGACCTATCTTCGCCACTGTCCTGGCGATAATTATGGTCATTGTCGGGCTGATTACCGTGAACACCCTTCCGGTTGCTCAGTTTCCTGACATCACACCGCCAACTGTTATGGTTTCGGCCTCCTATCCCGGAGCTGATGCCGAAACTGTGGCAAAAGTGGTCGGTGAACCAATTGAAGAGCAAATCAACGGTGTGGAAGGCATGATGTACATGAGTTCCAATTCAAGTGATGGATCATACAATCTTACAGTCACATTTGAGAATGGCACCGACCTCGATGAAGCGGCCGTGAAAGTTCAGAACCGCATCTCGCTTGCTGAAGCCACGCTTCCTTCTGCCGTAAAGGAGCAAGGTGTGTCAGTGATGTCGGAATCGTCAAATATCATTCTTTTCATCGCGCTCGAAGGTGATGACAGCGGTCGCTACAACTCACTATACCTTACCAACTACGCGCAACTTCATATCATAGACGAACTGTCGCGCATTGATGGCGTCGGTGGCGCAAGTGCATTCGGTGGTGGTGAATACAGCATGCGTGTCTGGCTCGACCCCGACAAGATGAAAGTCAGGAACCTCACCCCTGATGATGTCATGGAAATGATCCAGTCACAGAATCTTGAAGTGTCAGCCGGTAGCGTCGGCACCCCCCCTGTGGACGAAGATGTGGACTTCGAGTTCACGCTCACGGCCCAAGGTCAACTTGACACATCGAAAGGTTTCGGCAACATAATTCTGCGTGTCGATCCTGACGGTTCGATGCTACATCTTAAGGATATCGCAACGGTTGACCTCGGAAGCTCAAGCTATTCAACAGTTTCACATGTGTCTGGCAAAGAGGCCGGTCTCATCGGCATACAGCAACTTCCGGGAGCTAACGCCCTCGAAGTGGCAAAAAAAGTACAGGCCAAACTTGATGATCTGGCAGAGTATTTCCCCGAAGGTGTGCATTATGAGGTCATAATGAATACCACCGACTACGTCACGGCATCCATTGACGAGGTGCTTGTGACATTCGTCGAGACAACCCTCATCGTCATGGTGGTTATACTCATTTTCCTTCAAAGTTGGCGTGCTGTGGTGATTCCAATGATAGCCATCCCAGTGTCACTGATAGCCACGTTTGCCGTAATGAAACTGCTTGGATTCTCACTCAACACCCTGACTCTTTTCGGGCTTGTGCTGGCCATAGCCATTGTGGTCGATGATGCGATTGTCGTGGTGGAGGATTGTGCGCGTCTCGTGCAGGAAGGGAAGCTATCTCCGCGCGAAAGCGCCATAAAAGCCATGGAGGAATTGCAGGGGCCGGTCGTAGGAGAAGTCCTTGTGCTGCTTTCGGTGTTTATCCCCACAGCATTCATCAGTGGCATAACAGGGTCGCTGTACAAGCAATTCGCCCTAACCATCGCAACCTCGGTGGCATTCTCTGGATTCAACGCATTGACTTTCACACCCGCGATGTGTGCTTTGTTCTTACGCAAAAAGGCAGATCCTAATCCCCATTTCTTTCTTTACAGATGGTTCAACAAAGGATTTGGATGGACTGTAAAGAAATATACCTCTTGGGTCGGGAGTCTGCTCAAGAAACCGATAGTTGCCATCTGCGTCTACTTCGGTCTATGTGCACTCGCGTTCTGGGGTTTTGTGAAATGGCCGTCAAGTTATATACCCGAAGAGGACATGGGCTATTTCATGACATCTGTGCAACTCCCGACAGGAGCTTCGCTCGACAGAACAGACAAGATAGTAACATCTCTCTCATCGCGCATCAGGGAACTGCCGGAAGTGGCGAATGTAATTGCCATTTCAGGACAGTCTATGATGGGTGGAGGTTCAGGAGGAAATATGGGATCACTCTTTGTGGTGCTCAAACCGTGGAAAGACCGTAAAGGTAAAGGGCATGATGTGGAATCAGTCATGGCAAAAGTCGATGAAATAGGAAATGAGTTCCAGGAACCCATCATATTCTCTGTAAATCCTCCTGCCATACCTGGATTAGGCATGACATCAGGCATGCAGATGCAGATACTTGACATCAACAGTTTGGGCGTGAGCGCTCTTGAAGATGCGATAAAACGTATGCAGGAAGACGCCAAGGATGACCCACGAATCGCACAACTCACCACTCAGTTCCAAGGCGAAGTTCCGCAGTATGCGATAAACGTTGACCGAGAAAGGGCAAAAATGCTTGGTTTGAATCTTGAGGATATATACTCGACCCTGTCGCAATACATGGGAAGCAGTTATGTCAATGACTTCGTGAAATTCGGTCGCACGTATCAGGTCACCATCAGTGCCGACAGTGAGGCCCGAAGCCATATTGAGGACATATCACGCCTGTCGGTACGCAACTCATCAGGCGAGATGGTTCCTTTTGCATCCTTTGCCTCCGTTGACCCATCAGCAGGGCAATCTACCGTAAGCAGATATAATATGTATAACACTGCCTCCATAACCGGCACTCCGGCCAAAGGTGTTTCAAGTAACGATTGTATCCAGGCGATGGAAGAACTGCTGAAAAAAGCGGTGGGGGAGAATTTCTCTTACGCATGGACAGGCGAAGCATATCAGGAGACCCAGTCAGGAACCACTATTTCTATTGTCCTGATTTTCGCCATTGTCATAACTATCCTTGTTTTGGCAGCCCAATATGAGAGTTGGACCGATCCTATTGCGGTGGTCATCTCAATGCCGACCGCAATCTTGGGAACTGTGCTCGGATGTATATTCTTATCACAGTCGATCTCCATCTATACGCAGATTGGTATCATATTGCTATTGGGGCTCTCAGCCAAGAACGCCATCCTTATTGTGGAATATGCCATTGATTTCCGAAAAACTGGAGTATCAATATCTGAAGCCGCGCAGGATGCCGGGAGGATTCGTTTCCGTCCGATTATGATGACAGCTTTGGCATTCGTTTTCGGTGTGCTGCCGATGCTATTTGCCACAGGAGCCGGAGCGGCTTCTCGTGTGGCGTTGGGAACGGCAGTAGTATTCGGTATGGCAATAAACGCCATTGTCGGCACACTCTTCGTTCCGGGCTTCTGGGAACTGTTGCAGAATTTCAAAGAAAAACATCTCCAGAAAATATTTGCAGCAGCCAATGAGGGCGGAAGCACCAATTCAGAGCAAAAAACAACTGAAAGCGGTGGAGTGTAACACACCCCGACACTGACTATATCACACAAACCTGATAAACAAGGAGGCCGATTCATAAAATGTCCTTATGAATCGGCCTCTTTTCTTGCTTTTGATTATTGCACGCTCACACTTTCCGCATCAAAATGCGCGGAAGTTCAGTTTGAATGTCAGTGTGGGATACACCGCGAGTGCATTGCGGATTTTATTGTACGTGTTATCATCTTCATAGACACCTTTGCTGATTTCGCCGTAGTCAGTATATACTTCAGGCTTGCCCTCGAATTGCACACCAAGATCTATGCCGAAAGCCAGCAGGCGACCGGGGACAGCTCTACCCCAACCTATACCGAGATATGGACGGAAACCATTTACCTTAAGGCCACCCTTGATATTGCCCTCGGAATCGACAGGGATGATATAGTCACCGATGACAACCTGCCCGTTGGTGCTCTGTCCTGCAAGATCATCGGCATGTCCGGTGATTTTAAGCAGTTTATCACCGCCGAAATATCCACCTGCCGCCACATAAAGCCCGCAAGTGGGAATGGGATACACATTGAAAATCACATGGCCCTGCACACGGCCAAGATCACCCTTCAGATTAACAGTGCCAGGAATGACATCGCCAGTCGGGGCTGTAATGTTATAATCGGCATCAGCATTAAATGTGACACCGGGCATAATGTCAACACCGGCACGAATATTGACAAACCGTGAAATATTTGATGCCACATCGATTGAGATACCATTGGTACCAACGCCTACCCCTGCTCCGAGGTGATCAAAGAATTGTGCGTTAGAAGTTACACTCGCGCCTGCCATGAACATGATTACAGCGCATACTTTCTTAAATAAATTCATTGTACTAAATTATGAATAGATTGATAATGATTGGTATGGCAAAAGGATGCCTATATTAATGATTCTGATTATTCGTGAATTCGCATTTGCAGGTTTTAGCTAACATCAACGAATCCCCATAAGTCAACAATTTTGAAGTACACCTAACTTATCATGATTTATACAAGTTCACTATCATTTACACAAGTTCTTACGACATGATATAACGGAAAAGTAAACATGATAGCTCCATTAAACAAGATATACTGAAAAATCAACACCGCAAATGTAGTGTTATTTTTAGCATAAAGCAAATTTCAGATAAAAAAAGTCAAGTTTAGTTAAAAAATACGGTGTTGTAGCAATCTCATCGAGAGGCTTGTCTCCACTATCAACTCACTGGAATTCATCTCGTTAGACTACAGCAACAGTGAATTAGATTAGTAAGATATAGTGAAATATCACTACTGTCCACTAAAAAAATGGACGGGGTTAAAAATTAAATAAATTCGGTTCA